>CAJDUQ010000021.1_pt1 | contig 29880 bp, 25 predicted proteins | sample 7390901 | NCBI WGS metagenome assembly CAJDUQ01 (sample SAMEA7055691, study PRJEB34461) | soil metagenome | biome: terrestrial ecosystem; feature: Peninsula; material: soil | place: Antarctica | collected 2016 | reverse complement strand
GGCTCAGCTGCAGGAGCAGAGGTTCTCGGACGTCAAGCCCGCCTCGGAGTTGGCCGCCCCGGCCATCTACGACCGGAACTACCGCCCCGGCTACGGCTATCACGATTTCGTCCCCTTCTGGGCGTTGAGCACCTGGCACTCGAGCAATGTCCAGGCGCACCAGGCGACGCAGTCATCCTCGACCAACTCGTCCTTCAGTTCGGGCTTCTCCGGGGCGGGTGGTTCCTCAAGCTTCTGATCCGCCGCACGTCACTGACCTGGACGGGCGAGCTGGCGGCCGTCGACAAGCTGGGTGAGATCCACGAAGGGACCCGACCCAGACACATCGAGATCGAACGATTCAGCGACGGATCACTCGTGGTGCTTCCTCCGGAGGCTGCTTGACCATTGACTGGTCAGCGCGTTTCTATTGACTATCACCACGGCTAGATACAGCTCTCTGGTGAAGCCAGATGGCATGATCAAAATGGTGAAGCTCAATGTGGGGATAGGCCGCCACCTGTACGGCTTCCACGAGTCTCCGGGCAGCGTGGGCGTCCACAGGGGCCAGTCCCGCTTCGGCTAGAGCGGTGTCGACAAAGCGGCAGATCATGGTGTCGGCTTTGATGCCAGGTTGCCCCAGTAACATCGTGAAGTACTCGTAGGTCACCCATCCCAGCCCCTTCACGGCGGTGTAGGCACGTTTGTGATCCGGGTTGAGGGCCTGAAGGTGGCTCGCGTTCTTGACGGGTGGATCCAGCGCCAGAAAGTTCTCGGCAGCTTCGACAACGCACACACTCTTGTAACGGCCAGCACTCTTGCCGTTGCCCATGACTTCTCGAATCGCCTGCTCGCCCAGCGAGCAGAGTCGTTCAAGGTCATTGGCTGCATCTGGATACGCGCTACGGAAAGCTCGCACCCTGTTCAGGACGCCCTTGTTCGGATCCTTTGCAAGGTAATCGGCCTGAATGGAATACACCGCGTCCAGCAGGGCTATTCCTATCTGATCTGGCCATCCGTCCGGTAACGTTGCGAAATGAATTTCGTCAATGTTTTTGACTGCGTTCGTAACTGCTACAACGGACTGCTGATCCATCACATTTCCCTTTCCATGCGCATAACGTTACCCGACTCCGCGATGCAGCGCTGCAGTCAACAGCAGTATCACCGCCTAACAGCAGGCTGTTCTACGAGGAGAAGACAACATCCCGGGCGCCATTTAATCTAGGGGTAAAAGGTCATAGCCACAGACCTAAGGGGCGTGGACTTCGTTGTAGGCCTCGACGATGTGCTTGGGGATAGTGCCCCGATCAGAAACCTCGAGATTCTGGGCCTGCGCCCACTCGCGAATCCGACGGGAGGCGGAGATCCTCGCCTACTTCGACACCGGCACATCAAACGGGCCGGTTGAGGCGATCAACGGACGGCTCGAGCACCTCCCTGGCATCGTCTTGGGGTTCAGGAACCTCAACCACTACATCTTGGTAGTCACTGATCCACTCCCGGCAGCTGCAGACCAGGATCAACGCACTCTAATTCCGGAAGGGCCCGACAACGTCCTTAACCGTTGACATAAGAACCATGTTTCCAGGAAAACCGAACACTCCCCCCCCCTCCCGTAGTCCACCCCACCAGGAAAAATACCGGACGCGCAACCGTGCCACCCATGCGGAGGGCAGCAGCACTATCGTTTACCAGGATCGATCAGGTTCAGGAGTATTCATCGTGATTATTCCGCACACCGTGCCCTCAGCCGAAGAGCTCCACCGTTTCTGATCTCCACCCCACAACCAGAACTTACGGATGAGACTTCTCCTCAGCCACCTCCTACATCTCACCGCGCCAGAAACAAAAGAAACCGCAGGCCACTCCCTCTTTCGAGTTTGTGACCTGCGGCCGTTGCAGTTCGAGAACCGCTCATTGTGCCCGGGGGGGGACTTGAACCCCCACGTTCTTGCGAACACTGGCACCTGAAGCCAGCGCGTCTGCCAATTCCGCCACCCGGGCTGGGTGGTGGTCCAGCGGGTTACCGCCGTGTGGACTAGTACAAGATAACACGAACTAGGTATCGATGACCAAATCGCCAGGTCAAGCCATGTAAATGAGGTCAGTCACCGCATGCCCACCACCCCGTGCCCGGTCACTTCGGGTACGTTAACGGGCAATCAGCACCCTATACTGGTGCGTATCGTGCGCGCGGGGGAACCTCCACGCGCTATTTACTGATTACCCGGTCGGTGGGCGTCACGCCCCTGACCTCGCATGATCACGGAAGAACCCCGGAAAGGAGGCCGCGCACCATGTCGGTCATGGCCCGTATCGCCAAGTTGGACAGTGCTCTGCAGCGCGGTCTCGACAACGGACTGGCGCTCATCTTCGGCGGAAAGGTCGTCCCGGCCGAGATCGAGGAGCTGCTGAAGCAGGAGGCGGAGGACAACCTCGTCGTGGATGACGGCGTGGTGCTGTCACCGAACGTCTTCGTGGTGGGAGTGTCGTCGAAGGATCTGGAGAACCTGTCGCAGGAGAACTCCGGTCTTCCGTCGGGCTTCGCCGATCAGATGACGCGCTACTGCCGTAACCGGGGTTGGAGCACCGAAGGTCCGATGGTGGTACGCCTGGCTGAGGAGTCGGGCCTGCACACCGGACAGCTGCGGGTGTCGTCCTTCCGGGACGATTACCCGTCGGAGAGCAGTGGTTTTGAGGCCATCACCACGGACAGCATTCAATCCCAGGAGGAGACCATGAACCAGCAGGACGTGCCCACCGAACTGACGGAGATGCCGCAGGATCCGGTGGTGACTCTGCTGCTGCAGGACGGTTCCAGCCGGACCTTCCTCATCAACGAGGGGTCGAACATCATCGGCCGGTCGAATGACGCGGACTTCCGTCTGCCGGACACGGGTGTGTCGCGACAGCACGCAGAGATCACCTGGGACGGTCATGATGCGGTGCTGGTGGACCTGGAGTCCACGAACGGCACCACGGTGAATGACACCCCGGTGGACAACTGGCTGCTGGCCGACGGCGACGTCATCACCATGGGGCACTCCCACATCGAGGTGCGGATCGTCGATCCTGCACGGTCGTCCTCACAGTCTGCCAGGAGGTGACACGTGGAGTCCCTCGTACTGCTCATCTTCAAGATCGTCCTGCTCGTCCTGCTGTGGGCGTTCATCTTCGTGGCGGTCCGCGCCATGATGAAGGACGTGCGCGTCGCTGACGGCACCGTTGCCGGCGGCATGCTCCCCACGGTGTCCCGCGGTGGGAAGCTGCCGAAGGTGGCGGGGCGTCGGGAAGCGGCGAAGCAGCTGACCGTCGTCGAGGGACCGCTCAAGGGCTCCCACATGGCGGTGTCCACGCTGGAGGAGGTGGTCATGGGCCGGAGCCCGGACTGCACGTTCCAGCTGGGCGATGACTTCGCCTCGGCCCGGCACGCGCGCCTGTTCCGGCGGGGGTCGGACTGGTTCGTGGAGGACCTGGACTCGCGCAACGGAACATTCGTCGCCGGGTACCGCATCGATCAGCCCGAGCGCGTGGGCACCGGCACCGACATCAAGGTCGGCCGGACGACAGTGAGGTTGGTTCCGTGAGTCTGCAGCTGAATTACGCCGTCGTCTCAGACCGTGGTCTCGTACGCGGCAACAACGAGGACTCCGCCTACGCGGGTCCGAATCTGCTGGTCATCGCCGACGGCATGGGCGGCCACGCGGCCGGTGAGGTCGCCAGCCAGCTCATGGTGACGCATCTGGAGCGTCTCGACGCCGACCCGGCCGACAACGACATGCTCGCTCTGCTCGGCGGAGTCGCGGACGACGCGAACCGCGAGATCGCCGAGGCCATCCGGGAGGACCCGGAGACCGACGGCATGGGCACCACGCTCACCGCCCTGATGTTCAACGGGCGGTCCTTCGGTCTGATCCACGTGGGTGACTCCCGCGGCTACCGCCTGCGCGACGGCCGGCTGGAGCAGATCACCGTGGACGACACCTTCGTCCAGTCGCTGGTCAACGAGGGCAAGCTCGACCCGGGTGACGTGTCCTCGCATCCGCAGAAGTCACTGATCCTCAAGGCCTACACGGGCCGTCCGGTGGAGCCGACGCTGACGGACCTCGACGCCCGCGCGGGCGACCGCATCATGCTGTGCACCGACGGTCTCTCCGACCCGGTGACCGCCACGACCATCGAGCAGGCACTGTCCGAGGGGGCGCCGGCCGATGCCGCCCGCCGTCTCATCGAGCTGGCGCTGCGTTCCGGTGGACCGGACAACATCACGGTGGTCATCGCCGACGTCGTCGAGACGGACGATCTTGATGACGCCGCCCGTGCCGCCCTCCCCACCACCGCGGTCACCGCGGGTGCCCTGCTCGGCGAGCAGGAGGAGCCGACCCACCCGGACACCTCCGCCGGGCGGGCCGCGCTGCTCTCGCGCCGCCCGCAGACGATCTCCCCTGACGGGGAGGTCACCCCCCAGCCACTCACAGGTGCACGTCCGGCTCCGTCGGGCGCGCAGGAGGTGGCTGCCGTCCCGGCAGGTGATTCCGGCCGCCGGCACAGGTTTCGCCTCCCCGCGTTGATTCTCTCGCTGCTCGTGCTCGTCGCCCTGGTCGTGGGTGGCTGGTGGGTGAAGAGCACCGTCGACAATTCGTACTTCATCACCACCAGTGAGGAGGACCACCTGGTCATCCAACACGGGGTGGACTTCTCCGTCTTCGGACGTGAACTGCACACCCCGTACCAGGAGGCGTGCCTCAACGAGGAAGGTGATCTCCGACTCGTGGATGTCGGTTCCACCGAGAACTGTGCACCGTTCCGGCTGCTGGACCTGCCGGCGTCGGTACGCACGCAGGTCCCCGGCCTGGAGACCGCCTCCTACGATGAGGTGCTGCAGCAGCTGCGCCGTCTCGCGGACCAGGCCCTGCCGGTGTGCATCGACCGGGAGAGCATCCCCTCCGAGGGGGCTGCCGAGGCCGCGGGCGACCTGTCCCGTCCCGGAGTCAACTGCCGGGAGGTGAAGTAGATGTCACGCCTCCTGTCCCGCCGCACGGAGATGACCATGCTCATCCTCGCGGCGGTCGTGCTCACCGTCATGCTCGCCAGCCTGGAGCTCTCACAGGGCAACGCCCTGACCACCGATATGCTGCAGCTCATCGGTGGTTTCATCGCGGTGTTCACCATCGCGCACGTCACCCTGTGCTTCGCGGCGCCGAAGGCCGACCAGCTGATCCTTCCGGTGGTGGCGCTGCTCAACGGTATCGGTCTGGTGATCCTCCACCGTCTCGACCTGGCGTCCGGTACGTCCATGGCCGGGCGGCAGGTGATGTGGACCCTGGTCGGCATCGTGTTGTTCATCGGCGTGCTGGTGGTCATCCGTGACCACAAGCAGTTGTCGAAGTACTCGTACCTGCTCGGCCTGCTGGGTCTGATTCTGCTGGCCCTGCCGCTGGTGTGGCCGCAGCCGAATCCGGACTTCGCGGACGCCCGCATCTGGATCACCATCGGCCCGTTCTCGGTGCAGCCGGGCGAGTTCTCGAAGATCCTGCTGCTGATCTTCTTCGCGCAGCTGCTGGCCTCCAAACGCGCGCTGTTCAACATCGCGGGTCGTCGTTTCCTGGGTCTGGAGTTCCCGCGTCTGCGTGATCTCGCCCCGATCCTGCTGGTGTGGGCCGTGGCGCTGCTGCTCATGGCGGTGTCCAACGACTTCGGTCCGGCGCTGCTGCTCTTCTCCACCGTGCTGGGCATGATGTTCATGGCCACCGGCCGCACCTCCTGGCTGCTCATCGGCTTCGCGCTCGTCGCCGCCGGCGGCACGGCCGTGTACCAGGTGTCGGAGAAGATCCAGAACCGTGTGGCCAACTTCCGCGACCCGATCGCCAACTACGAGATCACCGGTTACCAGCCTTCCCAGGCCCTGTTCGGCATGTCCTGGGGCGGTGTCACGGGCACCGGTCTGGGCCAGGGACATCCGGAGATCGTGCCCGTCGCGCACTCGGACTACATCCTCGCCGCCGTCGCCGAGGAGCTGGGACTCATCGGCATCGCCGCGGTGCTCATCCTCTTCGGGCTGCTCATCACGCGCGGTTTCCGCACGGCGCTGCAGGTGCGTGACACCTACGGCAAGCTCGTCGCGGGTGGTCTGGCACTGACGATCGCCATCCAGGTGTTCGTGGTCACCGGCGGCATCTCGACGCTGCTTCCCATGACGGGCCTGACCACGCCGTTCATGTCGGCGGGTGGTTCCTCACTCATGGCGAACTACATCCTCCTCGGCCTGCTGCTGCGGATCTCGCATTCCGCGCAACGCCCCGTCGAGGTCACCGCGGACGCGTCCACCCCGCTTGTCGACGCCGGCACCAATCTCTTCCCCGCGCAGGGCGTACAGGCTGGTGAGCGATGAATCGTTCCATCCGTCTCTCCGCTGCCTTCTCCCTGGCACTCATCCTCATCCTGCTGGCCAACCTCACGTGGATCCAGGCCTTCAAGGAGGACGACTACGCCCACAACCCGCTCAACCAGCGTGGTTTCTACGAGATGAAGTCGATCCCCCGCGGACAGATCTCCGCGGGTGGGGTCGTGCTGGCCTCCTCCGAGCAGGACCAGAACGGCTTCTACCAGCGTTCCTACCCCTCGGATTCGCCGGTGGCCTTCGCCCCGGTGACCGGCTACCTCTCCGACCAGTACGGTGCCGCCGGCCTGGAGTCCTCCTACAACGCCGTGCTCAACGGCACCGACCCGGCGCTGTCCACCAGCCGTTGGCTGGACATGCTCACGGGTGAAGAGCCCGCGGGCGCGAACCTGGAGCTCACCCTCGACCCGGCCATGCAGCAGGTCGCGCACGACATGCTCACCGGCGGTGGTTACGAGGGCTCGGCCGTGGCGCTACGTCCCTCGACCGGTGAGGTGCTGGCGATGGCCTCGTCCCCGGGCTATGACCCGAACGACATCGTCAACCCGGCCACCGCCTCCGAGGCCTGGGCGGACGTGACCTCCCGGGAGGGCAACCCGCTCATCAACCACGCGACGCAGGACACGCTGCCGCCGGGGTCGATCTTCAAGATCATCACCACCGCCGCAGGTCTGGCCGGCAACTACTCCGCAGGCAGCATGCTCACGGGTGCCCCGGAGATCACCCTTCCGGGGACCACGACGACGCTGACCAACTACGGCGGTCAGGCGTGCGCCGGAGGCGGCGAGGTCACCCTCGAGACCGCTTTCTCTCTGTCGTGCAACACCGCCTTCGTGCAGATGGCCATCGACGTCGGTGCCGACGCCGTACGCTCCGCCGCCGATGCCTTCGGCGTGGGTGAGAACTATGACCTCGGTCTGCCCATGTCCGGTGGCTCCCTCGGTGAGCTCCCCGACGACGCCGCCCTCGGCCAGACCGCCATCGGTCAGCGCGACGTCACCATGTCGGCGCTGCAGGCGGCGGTGATGGCCGCGACGGTCGCGAATGACGGTAAGCGGATGGAACCGCACGTCGTGAAGCGGATCACCGGTGCGGACCTCAAGGAGCTGCGGGCCACCCGGCCCCGGGAGATCTCCCAGGCAGTGAGCCCGGAGATCGCCGGCCAGATCGAGCAGCTCATGCTGGCCTCCGAGCGCAACACCTCCGGTGGCCGGGCAGGCATCGCCTCGAAGACGGGTACCGCGGAGCACGGCGGCGAGGGCACCCCTCCGCACACGTGGTACGTCGCGTACCTGCCGGACCAGGATGTGGCGGTGGGTGTCGTCGTGAAGAACGGCGGCGGCTTCGGCACCAGCGCAACCGGTGGTCAGGTGGCTTCACCCGTCGGCCGCGCGATCCTCGACGCGGCGGGAGGTGCCTCATGACCGACATGGACGGCCGCGAACGGCTCCAACGGCTCATCGGCGACGACTACCGCCTGCAGTGGATCATCGGCCACGGCGGCATGTCCACGGTCTGGCTCGCCGACGACACCGTGCACGACCGCGAGGTTGCGCTGAAGATCCTGCGTCCGGAGTTCTCGGACAACCAGGAGTTCCTCATCCGGTTCCGTAACGAGGCGGAGACCGCGGAGCTCATCGACTCCGACAACGTCGTGCACACCTACGACTACCGCGAGATCCCCGACCCCGCGGGCCACACCTTCTGCTTCATCGCCATGGAGTACGTCCGCGGCGAATCCCTCGCGGATCTGCTGGCACGGGAGAAGAATCTCGACGAGGCGCTGGTCCTCGACGTCCTCGAGCAGGCCGCCCACGGTCTGGCGGTCATCCACCGCATGGACCTGGTCCACCGCGACATCAAGCCGGGCAATCTGCTCATCACGCAGAACGGGCAGGTGAAGATCACGGACTTCGGCATCGCCAAGGCGGCCGCCGCGGTCCCGCTCACCCGCACCGGCATGGTGGTGGGCACCGCCCAGTACGTCTCCCCGGAACAGGCCCAGGGGCAGGAGGTCACCGCCGCCTCCGACGTGTACTCCCTCGGCGTGGTCGGATACGAGATGCTCGCCGGACGACGTCCCTTCACCGGCGACTCCTCCGTGTCCGTCGCACTGGCGCACATCAGCCACGCTCCCCCGGCGCTGTCTACATCCGTCTCCGCCGAGACCCGCGAGCTCATCGGCATCGCCCTGCGCAAGGACCCGGGGCAGCGCTTCGTCGACGGCAATGAGATGGCCCTCGCCGTCTCCGCCGTCCGCCTGGGCAAACGTCCCCCGCAACCGCAGTCGGCGGCACTGACGGAGATCGCGCACGAACCCTCGCCGACCGAGGCCACCCGGATGCTCGGCGCGGTGACGCACCCGACGACGATCCGCCCGACGCAGGTGGTTCCCCCCGTTCCTCCCGTGCCCCCCGTGACTCCGGTGCCGCCGGCCGCGGCACGGACCCGCAGCGGCGGTGGTTTCGGTACCGGTCTGCTCCTCGCGCTGCTCATCGCGACGCTGCTGGGCGGCGGCATGTACCTCGCCTGGCAGGCCGGCCTCTTCGAGGGCGGCTCCGGTGGCGACGAACCGAGCACGACCCCGTCGACCACGCAGGAGGTCGTCACCGAGTGGGTCACGCCCTCGCCGGAGCCGGAGCAGCCGACGACCACGCAGACCATCATCACCCAGACGGTCACCCCCACCGAGGCGACTCCCACCCCCCGGCCGGAGCCGACCCCGGTGCCGAGCCCGGATTCGGCACCACCCACACAGCCGACCGGGCAGCCCACCATCCCGCCGGTGATCACGGCACCCCCGGTGGACCCCGGTGACGGACCTCCCGGTGATCTCGATCCACTTCTGGATACTCTGGGGAATCTGACCAACGGAGGTAACCGATGACGCTGCTCGGTGACCGCTACCAGCTGGCCGAGGTGATCGGCACCGGTGGCATGTCCGAGGTGTTCGCCGCGGAGGACACGCTGCTCGGGCGGGGGGTCGCCGTGAAGCGACTCCGCCTCGAGCTTGCCCGGGACGTCAACTTCCGGGAGCGTTTCCGCCGGGAGGCGCAGAACTCCGGCAGGCTCAACCATCCGGCGATCGTGGCGGTGTTCGACACCGGCGAGACCGTCATCGACGGCGTCACCGTGCCGTACATCGTCATGGAGCGGGTCCACGGCCGCACGCTGCGGGACATCATCCGTGAGGAGGGCGCGCTGAGCCCGTCCCGCGCCGCCGAGATCCTCATCCCCGTCGCGGAGGCCCTGCAGGCCAGCCATGACGCCGGCATCATCCACCGCGACGTCAAACCGGCGAACATCATGATCACCAACACCGGCGAGGTGAAGGTGATGGACTTCGGCATCGCCCGCGCGCTCGACGACTCGACCTCGGCGATGACCCAGACCTCCGCCGTCATCGGCACGGCACAGTACCTCTCCCCGGAGCAGGCGCGGGGCAAGGCCGCCGACGCCCGCTCGGACGTCTACGCCCTCGGCTGCGTCCTCTACGAGACGGTCACCGGTCGCCCGCCCTTCGAGGGCGAGACCCCCTTCGCCGTCGCCTACCAGCATGTGCAGGAGGAACCGGAGGCCCCCTCTTCGCTTATCGACGACCTCTCCCCCACCGCCGCCGTCAACGTCGACGCAGTGGTGCTCACCGCCATGGGCAAGCACCCGGCGGACCGCTACCAGTCCGCGCTCGCCATGCGCGATGACCTGCGCAAACTGGCCCGCAACGCGGTGACCGACGCTGCCCGCCACTACATCGCCGAGGAGCAGCCCCCGACGGATGACACCCCCACCACGGTGACGGCGCGGGTTCCGGAGAAGGAGGCGTCGAGAAGCAACCGGTGGATGGTGTGGCTCGCCGCGATCCTGGCCGTGCTGTCGCTCGGCCTCGGCGGCGTCTTCGTGTGGGACACCCTGCGCGGCCCCGAGGACACCACCTCCCGGCAGATGGTGTCCGTGCCGGACGTCATCGGACTGTCGCGCCAGGAGGCGACGGCCCGCCTCGAGGCACTCGAACTGCGTGTCGACGTCAACGAGGAACCCTCGCCCGACGTCCCCCGCGGCACCGTCATCCGCACGAGCCCCACGGCCGGGTCGCAGCTGCAGAAGGGCACGTCCGTGACCATGACCGTCTCCAGCGGCCGCGAGATCACCGACGTCCCCGACATCACCGGTCTGACCCCGCAGGAGGCCGCCGACGCCCTCGCCGAGGTTGATCTCCTCCTCGAACAGCAGGTCAACGAGCAGGCTTCCGACACCGTCCCGGCCGGCCGCATCCTGGAACAGAACCCTCCCGCGGGTGCACAGATCTCCAAGGGCTCCCACGTGACCATCACCGTCTCCACCGGTCCCGCGCTCCTGCGCATCCCCGCCCTGTCCGGCATGCAGGTCGAACAGGCGGAGGCCACCCTGACCAGCCTCGGGTTCGTCCCGCAGGTCACCCTGCTCGACTCCTCCGAGCCGCAGGGCCGCGTCCTGCGCGTGGAGAACGAGGGCGCCCAGGCCCGGCGCGGCGACACCGTCGTCCTCGAGGTCTCCAACGCCATGATCATCACCCTGCCGGAGGTCACCCGACTCGACGAGGCCCAGGCCCGTGAGGCACTCCGCGATGCCGGCCACACCGGCGACATCCGCATCGGCGAACCCGTCGCCACCGGTGCCCTCGTGGACGCCAACCTCACCGCCGCGACCCTCCCCGAGGGAGGCACCCAGATCCGTAAGGACGCCGTGGTCACCCTGCGTCTGTGGCAGTTCGATGTCGGCGTATTCCTCCCCGAGACACAGCCCACCCCGGCAGCTCCGCCCCCGAATCCGCTCGACGGACTGCTCCGCCGCCGCTGATCCCCCGCTGCTACTCTTAGACCCACTGAACCGCCAGTATCCACACTGAAAGGCCCGTGACCATGCCCAAGGCAAAGATCACCAAGACAACCCTCCCCGCCTCAACCTCCGGCGCGAACCGCACCCCGGTCAAGATCAACACCGGCGGCACCCCGATCTGGTACAAGACCATCATGTTCGGTTTCATGCTGGCGGGCCTCGGCTGGCTGATCGTCAACTACCTGATGGGCCCCCAGATCCCGTTCATGGTGGAACTGGGTGCCTGGAACTACGGCATCGGTTTCGGACTCTTCGTCATCGGTCTCCTGATGACCATGGGGTGGCGCTGACGCCGCCGCATCTTCCTGGCGGGTCTCCGGCCCCGACCTCTCCCTGTGGGTGGTCGGGGCTTTTTCATGCCCGCTGCAGCCTGTAGAACTGCGACACACCCGCCCCGCAGCCAGGTGTGACAATTGTGATTGTTCTGCCCGGAACGTGCGCGTTATCCCCAGTTATCCACAGTACGAACCAGGATTCCACCGGGTTATCCACTGATGAACGGGAGATGAATCCATCCACAGGAGTTATCCACACTGTGAATAGTTACACGTGTGTGATTACTCGAAAATCACACCTCCCACAGCGAGTGACACGCCCACAAGCACGCGATTCCGCGCACCATTCGAACATTTGCGCAGGTGGGGAAAACTGTCCACATAGTTATCCACAGACTGGGGACAACTTGTGAAAGGAGAGTTTCTTCACATTCTCCACAGATTTATCCCCACCCTGTGGATAACTTTGAATCACATTTTAAACAAACGACACAGCAGCAACTGACACCACCAGCACCACCAGGACCCCCGCCCAGCGGACACGCACATCCGGGTTCACGAAAAAGAACACCATTGCGGTGCCGGTGAGAAGACCACCCATGTGCCCCCACAGCGACACAGAAGGCGCCATGAAGGTGTAGATCACGTTGACGCCGATGAACACCAGTGGCGCACGGAGATCACCACCGGTCACACGCGCCACTCCGACGAGCAGCACCATGAGCGCGAACAACGCCCCCGACGCCCCGGCGGTGGGTTGGCCCCAGTCCATCCACAGGACGGTCGCCGACGCTCCCACTGCGCCCGTGAGGAACACCGCGACAAACAGTGCCGTGCCGGCGAAACGCTCGATCTCCCGGCCGATGAGCATGAGGAGGAACCCGTTGATGGCCAGGTGGCCCAGATCGACGTGCAGGAACGCCGCCCCGAGGGCCCGCAGGCGGTCCAGGCCACCCGAGGAGACCTCCGGCCCGTACAGAAGCCAGGCATCACCGAGGGAGGAGGCGGAGAGGTTGTTCATCAGCGATCGTGACTGCACGGCGGTGACGACGTACACCACGACGGTCAGGACGGTGAAGGCGGTGGTGGCGGGGGCCTGATCCCACCAGCGGCGGAGGGTGAGCATGGTGAGGACTCCTGGAATGAGGAAGGCCCGCGGACGTCGATGAACGACGCCGCGGGCCAGGGTGTGGCAGAGACTTAGGAGATGGTGACGGACTCGATCATGACCGGATCGACCGGGCGGTCCATGCGGTCGGTCGAGGTCGAGGCGATCGCGTCGACGACCTTCTGGGACTCCGCGTCGACAACCTCACCGAAGATGGTGTGGCGGTTGTTCAGGTGCGGGGTCGGGCCCACGGTGATGAAGAACTGGGAGCCGTTGGTGCCCGGGCCGGCGTTGGCCATGGCGAGCAGGTACGGACGGTCGAAACGGAGTTCCGGGTGGAACTCGTCGGCGAACATGTAGCCCGGGCCGCCACGGCCGGTGCCGGTCGGGTCGCCGCCCTGGATCATGAAGCCGTCGATGACGCGGTGGAACACGGCGCCGTCGTAGAACGGGCCGGACTTCTCGCCGGAGGCGTTCTCGGTGGAGTACTCCTTCGAGCCGTCGGCCAGGCCGACGAAGTTGGCCACGGTGGCCGGGGCGTGGTTGCCGAAGAGCTCGATGACGATGTCACCACGGTTGGTGTGCAGAGTCGCAGTAGCGGTCTTGTTGGTCATGCGGGACAGTCTAGCGAATTTCGCCACCGGAGAGCTTCACCGCGCCCGTCCTTCCTGTTCGCACGTCAATCCCACCCGTCACAGTCAGCGACCTGGGGAAACGCCGGACCAGGGGAAGTTGACGGACGAACACCGTCATGCACGCCCGCCCCCGGAATCACCGGGGCCCGACCCCACCGACGGTGGAACCGGGCCCGCGACGATCACACAGGTACTACAGGGACTCGACCACGAGGTCGCGGGCGAGGACCATGTTGCGCAGGGACTGCTCGGTCTCGGCGTAACCGCGGGTCTTCAGGCCGCAGTCCGGGTTGACCCAGAGACGCTCGGTCGGGACGTTGACCAGGGCGGCCTTGATCAGCTCGGTGAGCTCGGCGACGTCCGGGACGCGCGGGGAGTGGATGTCCCAGATGCCCGGGCCGATCTCGGAGTGGAAGGAGTCGTCCAGGTCAGCCAGCAGCTCCATGCGGGAGCGGGCGGCCTCGATGGAGGTGACGTCGGCGTCGAGGGCGGCGACGGCGTCGATGATCTGACCGAACTCCGAGTAGCAGAGGTGGGTGTGGATCTGGGTGGTCGGCTTGGCGTCGAGGGAGACCAGGCGGAAGGAGCGGACAGCCCAGTCGAGGTAGGCCGGGCGGTCCTCCTCACGCAGCGGCAGCAGCTCGCGCAGTGCCGGCTCGTCGATCTGGATGACGTTGATGCCGGCGGCCTCGAGGTCGGCGACCTCGTCTGCCAGGGCGACACCGATCTGGTCGGCGGAGACGGACTTCGGAACGTCGTCACGGGTGAAGGACCAGGCCAGGATGGTGACGGGGCCGGTCAGCATGCCCTTGACGTGCTTGTCGGACAGGGACTGGGCGTACTTGGCCCACTCGACGGTCATGGCCTTCGGGCGGGAGACGTCACCGACGACGATGGACGGGCGGGTGCAGCGGGAGCCGTAGGACTGGACCCAGCCGTGCTCGGTGGTCACGAAGCCGTCGAGAAGCTCGGCGAAGTACTGGACCATGTCGTTGCGCTCGGGCTCGCCGTGGACCAGGACGTCAATGCCGAGGCGCTCCTGCAGCTCGATGACGGACTTGACCTCGTCCTTGAGGGCGTCGGTGTACTGGTCGTCGGTGAGGGCACCGGAGCGGTGGTCGGCGCGTGCCTTGCGGATCTCGGTGGTCTGCGGGAAGGAACCGATCGTGGTGGTCGGCAGCTTCGGCAGGTTGAGGACCTTCTGGGCCTCAATGCGGTCCGCGAACTCCGGCTGGCGTGCAACCTGGCCGTCCGGCAGAGCGGCGACGCGGTCCTGGACGGCCTGGTTGTGGGTGCGTGCGGACTCACGGCGGGTGCGCACGGCGCGGTCGGAGCGGGCGAAGGCGTCGGCGGCGGCGACGGAGCCGCCCTCGAGTGCGGTGGCCAGGGCCTGGGCCTCGCCGATCTTCTCGTCGGCGAAGGAGAGCCAGCCGGCGACGTCGACCGGGAGGTTCTTCTCCACGGAGACGGTGTGCGGGACGTGCTGCAGGGAGACGGAGGAGGTGACGGCGATCTTCTCGACGCCGCCCTTCTTCAGCGTCTCCAGGACCTCGAGACGCTCGCGCAGGTCGGCGGCCCAGATGTTGCGGCCGTCGATGACGCCCGCGGCCAGGGTGATGCCGGTGCCGGCGACGGCCTTCGCGACGCGCTCGACGTAACCCTCCTCGTTGGCGAGGGTGACCGGTGCGAGGTCGACCTGCAGGGCCTCCGGCTCGGCGGCGACGAGGGCGTCGAGGCCGTTGCGCAGGGCGCCGTACGGGGTGGTGATGAGGACCTGCGGGCGGTTCTCGGTGGCGAGCAGCGCCTCGTAGGTGGCCTTCGCGTCGGCGGCGAGCTCGGCGTCGGTGCGGATGGTCAGGTCGGAGACCAGGGCCGGCTCAGCGAGCTGGACCCACTCCACACCGGCCTCCTTGAGGGCGGCCAGGACCTGGGCGTAGGCGGCGGTGAGGTCCTCGAGGCGGGACAGCGGGTTGAAGCCCTCGCCGGCGTTCTCGGCGGCCTTGGACTTGGCCAGCAGGGTGACCGGGCCGACCAGGAAGGGGCGGACGATGTGTCCGGCCTCCTTGGCCTCGGCGACGATGTCGAGGATGCGCTGCGGGCGCGGGGTGATGACGGTGTCCTCGGCGACCTCCGGGACGAGGTAGTGGTAGTTGGTGTCGAACCACTTGGTCATCTCGAGCGGGGAACGCTCTGCGTTGCCGCGGGCCAGGGCGAAGTACTCGGTGAGGTCGATCTCGGCGGCGTCGCCACCGATCAGGCCGACGGTGACACCGGTCTCGAGGACCTGGTCGTAGAGGGCGACGTCCGCCGGGATGGAGTAGTCCTGGTCGAGGCCGAGGTCACGCAGACGGGCGTAGTTCTCCAGACGGATGGAGTGTGCGGAGGAGGTGAAGGTCTCCTCGTCGATGCGGCCGGCCCAGAAGGACTCGAGCGCCTTCTTGAGCTCGCGGTTGGCTCCGACGCGCGGGTAGCCCTCGATGGTGAAGGTGGGGAAAGCGGTGGAAGACATGAAAAAGTAGACCTTTCGGAAAATTCTGAGAGTGTGAGGTGCTTAACCTGGGCTGCTCGTCCCGGATTCTCCCGGTGCAGGCAGTGGGGTCGCCATCAGTGTGTGTGGCGCAGCGGCGGCGGTGTCCCGCCCACGCCCTGACCCGGGGTCAGGGCGTGATGCCGATGCGGTCCAGCAGTTCGGTGGTGGTGTCCGGCCGGTTGAACGTGTACACGTGCATCCCCCCGGCACCGGCGGCCAGGATGGTCTGCGCGAGCTCGGCGGTGAGGTCGAGACCCGTCTGGTACTCGCTCTCCGGGCCTGCCGTCTCCAACCGGTTGATCAGCCGGTCGGGGACGGTGAGCCCGGAGAGCTGGCCCATTCGACGTAGTCTCGCGACGCTCGTCATCGGCATGATGCCGGGGATGAGCGGGATCCTCACGCCCGCCAGGCGGGCACGCTCGAGGAAGCGGAGGTAGTCCTCTGCGTCGAAGAAGAGCTGGGTGATGGCGAAGTCTGCGCCGAGGCGCTGCTTGGCCAGGAGGACGTCAATGTCCTCGTCGCGGCTGGTCGACTCCTCGTGGCCGCTCGGGTAGGCGGCGACGCCGATGGCGAGGCGGCCGGCTCCGAAGCGGGCGACCTGCTCCTCCTCGATCTCCTGGATGAGGTTGATGAGGTCGGTGGCGTGCCTGAGGTACCCCTCAGGCATACCGGTCTGTCCATCCGCCAGGTCGCCCCGCAGGGCGAGCAGGCCGCGGACGCCGGAGTCCATGAGTCGGTTGATCCAGCCGATGAGTTCCTCGCGGGTGCCGGCGGTGCAGGCCAGGTGGGCCACCGTCGGGATGCGGGTCCGTGCGTTGATTTTCTCGATGAACTTCGCGGTTCCTTCGAGCCAGTCGGAGTTCCGGGAGCTGGTCACGGAGATGTAGTCCGGGTTGTAGGATTCCAGCGTGGCCAGCAGTTCGTCGATCTTGGCCTCATCTGCGCCATGGCGCGGGGGCATCACCTCGAAGGAGAGGGAGGTTCGCTCGGGCACGGGGGCCTGGTGCAACTCCTCGGCGTCGAAGGTGTCCAACGGGGCAGAGGCGGAGAATCGCCGTTTGGCGCTGTGCCGGGGGGCGCTTGCGTTCATGTGCTTTCCTCCTTCTGACGTCCCGTTGAGCAAGTGGCTGTGAATGTAGCAAGGCAACGCTTTGAGGCTGGTAATTTTCAAAAAGGTAGCATCTCCGGTTTGCTGACTGAGCTGCAAAGATGCCCAACTCCGGCCATGAATATAATTCGCTCCACCGGGCCGGATTTCGCTCAAAAATGAACCAAGCGGTTCAGTTTTATTTCCCCCTGTTTCACACACCCGGAAACACGCCCCGATCGAGGCTTCACAGCTAGTCTGGGAGGGAGAATGACCCACTGGACAAGGAGCACACCGTGAACCCCGCAACGATCAAGATGATGCTGGACGCATTCAAGGCCGTCCGCGGCCGCGTGAAGGAGTACAACGAACAGAAGGTGCGCGAGGCCTACGATCTGCTCTCCGAGGCAGCGGACCGCGTCGACCTCGACGAGCTGCGGGCCCGTGGCGAGTCGCTCATCGACGAAGGCCGCCGCGAGGCCGGCAACGTCACCCAGGCGGCCCACCAGCGCCTCGACGCCACCAGGAAGCGTCTGGCCCGCGCCGCCGACAACACCCCGGCCAAGAAGCGTGCCCGCCAGGCACAGCGTCGTCGCAACTGGACGATGGCCGGACTGGCCGCGCTGCTCGTCTCCGTGATCGGTGGTTCCGTCTTCTGGTACACCCGCCGCCAGGACACCCCGGGTGACACCCCGCCGCGCGTGGAGGACTTCTCCGGCGGCGAGACTCCGGACGGGTCGACCCTGGTCTACTCCACCGAGACCCCGGAGGAGGGGGTCCCGGAGGAGCGCGACGAAGAGCTGCTCTCCGCTCTCGACGAGCAGCTGGAGAAGCACCGCACCGCCGCCAAGGATGAGGCCGGCGAGTTCGAGGACGTCGACGACCCGGTCACCGGGGATTCCGTCGACGAGGTCACCGATCCGGATGCCGAGGCAGGCCCCGAGAAGAAGTGACCCTCTCCCCCGTCGTCGCCCTCGTCCCCGTTCCGGGGGCGGGGGCGTCCTGCATGTGAGGCAGGACACAGGTAGTCTCGGGCCATGAAGATGAACGCGCTCACCGTCACCACCGTCAACGACCGGACCTTCACCTTCCCCGCCCACTCGCCGGAGAAGGACGAGAACGGTCTGCCCGAGGTCGACAACATCGAACGCCTCAGGGCAGTCCTCGAGTCAGAGAACCCGGACGCCGCCTTCGAATGCGAGGATCTCAACGGGCAGCAGCAGCGTGTGCCGGCCGTCGAGATCTCGAGCTACGACGTCACCTCCGTCGACGCCGACTGAGGTCAGCAGACCTCCTCCCGCTCCACGTGGCCCGGATGCTCGAGCTGGATCGTGGAGTGCCCGATGTTGAGTTCGCGGAGCACGGCCTGGGCCTCGCCGAGGATGCCGCAGCTGTCCGGGGTCACGCAGGATTCCTCGACGACCAGGTGCGCCGTCGCGAGCGGTGTGACACCGTCCGTGGACCAGACATGCAGGTCGTGGACGCCGAGGACGCCAGGGAGCTCGGAGAGCGCCTTCTCGACCTCGCGCGGGTCGATGCCCCGTGGCGCCCGCTCGAGGAGTACCTCGATGGTGTGCCACAGCAGGCTCAGGGAGCGCGGCAGGACGAACGCGACAATGGCCAGGGAGGCGATCGTGTCGGCCGGGGTCCAGCCCGTGTAGCGGATGACCAGGCCGGCGATGATGACCGCCACCGAGCCGAGCAGGTCCGCCAGGACGTGGAGCAGGGCGCCGCGGACGTTGAGGTCGTCGCCGCCGTGGCGGGAGAGCACCCACGCCGAGGCCGCGTTGGCGACCAGGCCGACGACCGCGATGCCGAGCATCATCGTCGTGTCGATGTCATGGTCCCCGCCGAGACGCCCGAGCGCCTGCACGAGGATCCAGATCACCACGCCGGTGACGGCCACGGCGTTGACCAGCGCAGCCAGCACCTCGACGCGGCGGTGTCCGTAGGTCGCGCTCGCCGACGCCGCCCGGCGTCCCACCCACGCCGCGAGGAGGGCGATGAGGAGGCCGGCGGCGTCGGAAAGCATGTGCATGGCGTCCGACAGCAGCGCGAGCGAACCGGAGACGAGGCCGCCGACGAGTTCGGCGGTGAAGATGGTGCCGGTGATGACCGCCGCGATGCCGAGTGCGCGCAGAGGTGCGTGTCTGTGGTCATGATCGTGTCCCATGACCACAGACTATCTTATTGAAACGTTATTGAAAACGCTCCCTGTCAGGCCCGCCCCTTGAGAATGAAATTCCAGTACAGGAACGGCAGACCGTAGCGCTTGAGCACCCACATGTCCCACCGCGGCTTCGTCGTGTCGATGAACGGGATCGACGGTGTCGGCTCCATCTCGTAGTTGAACTCGGCCAGCAGCACCGATCTCCGGGAGGTGACCAGCGGACACGAGGCGTAGCCCCCGTACGCCGGGGACAGCGCGCGCCCCTCCATCGCGGCCAGCAGGTTGTCCACCAGCACCGGCGCCTGCTTACGGATCGCCGCACCCGTCTTCGACGTCGGCGCACTCGAGGCATCACCCAACGAGAACACGTTCGGGTACTCCGTGTGCTGCAGCGTGTGCTTGTCCACCTTGACGTACCCCAGCGGGTTGTCCGGGTCCGCCAGCGGACTCTTCTTCACCCAGTCCGGTGCGGACTGCTTCGGCACCACGTGCATGATGTCGTAGTGGATGTCCTCCGACCCCCCACCGGAATTGTCCCGGATGGTCGCTGTTTGTGTCGTGCCGTCCACCGCCGTGAGCTCGGAGTTCAGCCGCACGTCGATGCCGTAGTCCGCGGCGACCTTCGCCAGCTCATCCGAGAACACCTTCACACCGAACATTCCCGGGGAGGGCAGCACGAGGATCACGTGGATGTCGTCGAGCACGCCCTCCTTCCGCCAGTGGTCCGCCGCGAGATACGCGATCTTCTGCGGGGCACCGCCGCATTTGATCGGGTCGGTCGGCATCGTGAACACCGCCGTCCCCTGCTTCATCTGTCTGATCATCTGCCAGGTCTTCGGCGCGAGGTCGAAACGGTAGTTGCTGGACACGTACGGCGTCTCCAGCGCCTCCGGCAGCCCCGGTGTGCTGGCCCAGTCGAGCTGGATGCCCGGGCACACCACGAGGTAGTCGTAGGACACCACCGTGCCGTCGACAAGGCGTACCTCGTTCTTCTCCGGGTCGACCCCCTCCGCGGCGCCCTTGATCCACGCCACGCCCTTCGGCATGACACTCGCCTGCGGACGAACGGTGCTGTCCGCCTTGCTCTGCCCGCCGCCGACCATCGTCCACAGCGGCTGGTAGTAGTGCCTGTCACTGGGTTCGATGACCGCGACGTCATCCTGCCCCTTGATGCGCAACCGTGCCGCGACGCTGATGCCGGCGTTGCCGCCGCCGATGATGACGATCCGGTGATGGATGGCCATGATGTCCTCCGTCAGTGCTGATCTCAGCTGGTTGATGGGTCGATCCTGTTTTTATTCACCCTACCAGTGACCACCGTCTCAGAAGTGTCAGTTTTGTGAACCCGGCCACTTACTGCTTTTCGACGCCCGCCCCGCCCATCTCCTTTCCCCCCTTCGAGAGCAGTTCCTCTACCGACCATGTCATTCCGAGGCAACCCGCAGAAACAAGAAACCCGCCGCCCGGATCAGACCGGACGGCGGGTTACACCTGTGGAGCATAGGAGAATCGAACTCCTGACCTTCTGCTTGCAAAGCAGATGCTCTACCAATTGAGCTAATGCCCCATGTTCCTGGTGGGCCTAGCAAGAATCGAACTTGCGACCTCATCGTTATCAGCGATGCGCTCTAACCGACTGAGCTATAGGCCCTTGGAACGTTGATAACATTAGTCAGTGTTATGCCACTATGACAAATCGCCTGGTCAGAGCCTATGAAAAGCGCTGACCAGACGCACGTGTCATGCGCTGATGACGTGGGGAACCGCGAGTTCAAGGAGCCCCTCGAGTCCGAATTCGACGCCGTAGCCGGACCCCTTGATGCCACCGAAGGGGATGCGGGGGTCGACGGCTCCGTGCTTATTGATCCACACAGTGCCGGCTTCGATGCGGCGGGCGACGTCCCAGGCACGTTCGGTGTCGGAGGACCAGACGGAGGCACCGAGGCCGACGTCGAGCTTGTTGGCCTCGTCGATGGCCCAGTCGAGGTCGGTGTAGCGGACGATCGGGAGGGCGGGGCCGAACTGCTCCTCGATGACCAGCGGCTCGTCGGGGTCGACGTCGGCGACGAGGGTGGTGGGGTAGAAGTTGCCCGTGGCCTCGTGGTCGGGGTCACCCCCGAGGAGGATGCGGGCACCGTTGGCCTTGGCCTGCTCGACCAGGTTGTCGACGATGTCGTACTGCTGGCGGTTCTGCAGGGGGCCGAGGACGTTGCCCTCCCGGACGCCGACGCCCATGGGCATGGCGCGGGCGATGTCGACGAGCGCGGTGCACATGTCGTCGTAGAGGGAGTCGGGCACGTAGAGGCGCTTGAGGGCGGCGCAGGTCTGACCGGTGTTGAGGAAGGCGCCCCAGAAGACCTGTTCGGCGATCTGGCGGGGGTCGGCGTCGTCGAGGACGATGCCGGCGTCGTTGCCGCCGAGTTCGAGGGTGACGCGCTTGGTGCCCCGGGCGGCGGCCGCGGCGACCTTCTGTCCGGTGGCGGTGGAGCCGGTGAACATGATCTTGCCCACGTCGGGGTGGTCCGTCAGGGCGGCACCGATGTCGCCGCCACCGATGACGGCGCTGAGCAGTCCCGCGGGCACCACGGTGTTGAGGACGTGGAGCAGGCCGAGAACGCTGAGCGGGGTGTACTCGGAGGGCTTGACCACCACGGCGTTGCCCATGCGCAGGGCGGGGGCGATCTGCCAGACGGTGATCATCATGGGCCAGTTCCAGGGGCCGATGGCGCCGACCACTCCGATGGGGCGGTGGCTGAGGACGGCGCGGGTCTCGGAGTCGTCGACAAGCGTCTTGTCCTCGAGGGAGATGGCGGCGGTGGCGCGCAGCCAGTTGACGCAGGCGCCGACCTCGAAGCGGGCGTTCGGGCCGTCGAGGGGCTTGCCCTGTTCACGGGAGAGGAGCTCGGCGAGGGCCTCGGCGTTGTCCTCGATGGCGGAGGCGGCGTCGAGAAGCACCCGGCAGCGCTCCTCATCAGTGCGGCGGGCCCAGTCCTTCTGGGCGGCGGCCGCGTCCCGGACCGCGGCGTCGACATCGGCGGCGGTGTTGGTCGGAGCCCATCCGATGCTCTCCCCTGTCGCGGGGTCGAGGAGGTGGATTCCGGATTCGCCGGGGTCGGTGATGGTGTGCAGCAGTTCCTGGTAGGTCAGTGACATGGTGGTCCTCGCTCTGTTGCTTCGGTTATGTACTTGCTAGAATAGTGACCCAGCCCACGATGTTGTTGTCTGGTAGTGCACATCACTTGTCGTGTGGTACCCGAACCAGCCAGGAGAGCACACATGGGGATGACCCTCGATCAGTGGAGATCCACCATCTCGGAACTGTTCACCCCCCTGTCGGTGCTCCCCCTCGGTGCCGGGCACTTTCATGCTGACGCGACGTCGATACGCGTCCACGACGCCGGGCTGACGACCATCCGCACGTCCTCGCAGCGGGTGTCCCGCGAGCTTGTCGACGCCCCCACCACCAGCCACCTCAAGATGAGCCTGCAGCTGTCCGGCACCGCCGTGATCAGGCAGGACGGCCGGGAGACGCGCCTGTCCCCGGGCGATATGGCGGTGTACGTCACCGGCCGGCCCTATGAGCTCGAGTTCCCCGACGAACAGGAGTGCCTGGTCGTCCACATCCCGGAGTCGCATCTCCAGCTCGCGTCATCTGCCCTCCTCCCCGACCTCACTGCGGTGCCGATCCGGGAGGGGCGGGGACTCGGCACGTTCGTCGTTCCCGTGTTCCGGCAGTTGGCCACCAATTTCCACGCCCTCAGTTCCCGTCATGCACCCCGGGTGATCACCAGCGCCGTGGACCTCATCAGCACGGCGCTGGCCTCCGAAGTCGGCGACGTCGCCTCCCCCACCAGGGATGCCGCCCTGTGGCAGCGGGCGGTCAATTACATCGACGCCAATCTGCATGACCCTGAACTCAGTCCCACGAAGGTCGCCGGCGCCCTGTATGTGTCGGTACGGCACCTCCACGGGCGTTTCGCTGCACGGGATCTCACCGTCGCCAGCTACATCCGCGATCGCCGCCTCGAGGCGATCCGCCGTGACCTGGCCAACCCCGCCCTCGGCTCGGACACGGTGCGCACGATCGCCGCCCGCCACGGTCTGCACGACCCCTCGTATGTGTCGAAGGCCTTCCGCAATGCGTACGGCTGCTCCCCCAGCGACTACCGGATGGCCCTCACGAGGTAGAGCGATGACACGAGAAAGGGCCCGGTAACCAGCGGTTACCGGGCCCAACCCCCGTCACTCACGAAGTGTGTCGATCACCTTCCGGGCGGTGGTGAGACCCGATTCGATGGCCCCGTCCACGCACACTCCACGCCAGCCCCGTGACCAGTCGGAGCCCGCGAAGAACAACCGGGTCCCGGAGTCGAGGAAGCGGCTCCATCCATTTGTGAACTGTCCCCGACGGAGCGTGCCCCACACCTGTCCGGTCCACTTGTCGTGGAACCAGTCGTGGCCGAAGGTCTCGACGACCTCGATGTCCGGCACCCACAGGCGCAGTGCCCGCTCGGCCTGCTCTGGGTCGCTGAGATCGTATCCTTCACTGAAGGGGCCGAAGCCCACGCCGATGGTCGTCCCGTCGTCGAGGAAGATCTCGCTCCGGAACAGGGCGATCTCGGCAGGCGGCGGGGCGTAGCCGAAGAAGCTCTGATGGCCCCGGTACCGGACGAAGATCTTGAAGCCCGTGGAGTTCCACCTGTCCTCGACCACCTTCTCCATGTCGGCCCCCAGTCCCGGGGAGAACTCGATGTTGTCCATCGCACCGACGGGGACGGTGCTGATCACAGCGTCGCAGTCGATGACCTCACCGTCGTCGAGGTGGACACGGGCACCGTTCGCGGTGTGCTCGACGCGGGTCACCGGGGTCTCCAGACGCAGGGGGATTCGCAGGTCAGCGGCGATGTTGTCGTAGATGCCGGCCATGCCCTCCACCAACTTGTAGCGCAGGGTGATCTCGTCCACCAGCGACATCCGCCCGTCCGACAATGCACCCCACTGCTTGGCCATGAGCGCGGAACCGCTGTCCGGGTCGCCGATGAAGGCGGCCGCCCAGTGGGCCCGGACCAGGTCGACCTCCTCGGGGGTGAAGGTGTCGTCGAGCAGGTCCGTGACATTGAGGTTGTCGAGGTTGCGGAAGGTCTCCCGGAGCTCTGCGGTGTCCGGGGAGTCATCCTCGAGGATCGCGAGGGGGTTGAAGGGTTCGGGGAAGAGCTCCCGGCAGCCGTCGAGGATCTGCTGCTGTGCCTTGTACAGCCGGGCGTCCATCTCCTCCTCGGTGCCCTCGTGGACGGTGTCCCCGCTGACCCAGTAGGCGCGGTCGGAGTTCGGGCTGGGGATGATCTTCTGCCCGTAGCGGGTGATCTCGGTCCAGACGTAGGGCTGGAACCAGTGCACCCAGTTCGCTCCCATCTCGACGGTGTGGCCTGCGTGTTCGGTGGTCCAGGCGCGCCCGCCGATACGGTCGCGGGCCTCCACGATCTGGCAGTCCACTCCTGCGTTCTGCAGTTCACGTGCCGCAGTCAAGCCGGCGAAACCGGCACCGATGACCACTACATGGGGTGAAGTCGTCGACATTGTCCTGTCCTCCTGTCACTGCCCGCACGGAGGTGCGCGGGCTCACATTGATTAACCTTTGTGCTGCAGACCTCATTGTCGACGTCGTGGTCACACAGAAGTTGTCCCGGAGTGCTGAACGATTGGTCAGGAAAGAAGCATCCCGCCCGGGTGAACTCGGGCGGGATGTCTGGAACGAGGAGCAGGGCAGCCTAGGCGGCCTCCTCCTGGATGCCCGCCTGCAGGCCCCCGAAGAGGTCCACGAGGGCGTTGTAGACCACGGCGGCCAGGGGCGCGAGCACCGAGGTCAGGATGACGCTGATGGCGCCGAGGAGGGCGGCACCGGACATGACCAGACCGAAGGTGACGGTCTGGTTGCCGCCGATGTCGCCGAGGAGGGAGTTGACCTGGTCCCAGATGCCGGCGGTCCCCATGCCCATGTAGAGCAGGGCCACGGCGATGAGCCAGGCGATGAGGCCGACCAGTGACATGGCCAGGCCCGTCCGGAAGGCGGACAGGGGCGAGATGCGCGTGATGGCGATGGTTCGGCTGGCCATGGCCTACTCCTCGCTGTCCTCGTCGCCCCCGGACTCTGCGTCCCCGGACTCGGCGGCCTTCTGCTGGGCGCGCTCGGTCGGACCGGCGACGTCACCCTTGGCGACTGCCTCGGCCTCTTCCTCGCCCTCCTCCTCGACGTTCTTGTCGATGGCGAGCAGCTCGACACCGTCCGGCAGGTTGACCAGGCGGACGCCCATGGTGGCGCGGGAGGACGGGCGGATCTGGTTCACCTCGGTGCGGATGACTCCGCCGGCGGAGGTGATGGCGAAGATCTCGTCGTCCTCGTGGACGGCGACGGCACCGATGAGGTGGCCGCGCTTCGGGGTGTACTTGAAGGTGACCACGCCGAGGCCGCCGCGGCCCTGGGAGTTGTAGTCGGACATGGGGGTGCGCTTGCCGTAGCCGCCGCTGGTGGCGACGAGCAGATAGTCACCGTCGTGGACGACGGACATGGCGAGCAGCTGGTCATTGTCACGGAAGCGCATTCCCTTGACGCCGGCGGTGGCGCGGCCCATGGGCCGGAGCTGGTCGTCGTCGGCGGTGAAGCGGATGGACTGTCCGTACTGGGAGACGAGGAGGAGGTCGTCGTCCTCGGAGCACAGTGCCGCACCGATGAGGCGGTCGCCCTCGTTGAGGTTGATGGCGATGAGGCCGGCGGAGCGCGCGGACTCGTAGTCGGTGAGGCGGGACTTCTTCACGCGGCCCTGGGCGGTGGCCAGGACGAGGTAGGGGGCATCCTCGTAGGTCTGGAGCTGGATGACCTGGGCGATACGCTCCTCGGGCTGGAACTCCAGCAGGTTGGCCACGTGCTGGCCGCGAGCGGTACGGGAGGCCTCCGGCAGTTCGTAGGCCTTGAGGCGGTAGACGCGGCCGAAGTTGGTGAAGAAGAGGATCCAGTCGTGGGTGGAGGACACGAAGAAGTGCTTCACCACGTCGTCCTGCTTCAGCTCCGCGCCACGGACCCCCTTGCCGCCACGCTTCTGCGACTTGTAGGCGTCCACCTTGGTGCGCTTGGCGTAGCCGGTGGAGGTGATGGTGACCACGACGTTCTCGCGGGCGATGAGGTCTTCCTCGGAGACGTCGCCGGTGGCGGCGATGATGCGGGTGCGACGCTCGTCGCCGTACTTCTTCACGCTCTCGACGAGTTCGTCACGCACGATGGAGCGCTGGCGCTCGGGCTTGGCCAGGATGTCCTTGTAGTCGGCGATCTCGATCTCGATCTCGGCGAGCTCATCGACGATCTTCTGGCGCTCGAGGGCGGCGAGACGGCGCAGCTGCATCGCGAGGATGGCGTCCGACTGGGTCTCGTCGACGTCGAGAAGCGCCATGAGGCCGGAACGCGCCTCGTCGACGGTGGGCGAACGACGGATGAGGGCGATGACCTCGTCGAGCATGTCGAGGGCCTTGACCAGGCCACGGAGGATGTGCGCGCGCTCCTCGGCCTCGTCGAGGCGGTACTGGGTGCGGCGGATGATGACGTCGATCTGGTGGGCGACGTAGTAGCGCAGCATCTGGTCGAGACGCAGGGTGCGCGGCACGCCGTCGACGATGGAGAGCATGTTGGCGCCGAAGTTCGTCTGCAGCTGGGAGTGCTTGTACAGGTTGTTGAGCACCACGCGCGGGACGGCGTCACGCTTGAGGGTGATGACGATACGCAGGCCGACGCGGTCGGAGGACTCGTCGTCGATCTTGGAGATGCCCGCGAGCTTGCCGTTGGACACCTGCTCGGCGATGTTGGCGACGAGGTTGTCCGGGTTGACCTGGAACGGCAGCTCCGTGATGACGATGGTCTGGCGGTTGCCGACCTCCTCGATCGACGTGACGCCGCGCATGCGGATCGAACCGCGGCCGGTGGTGTAGGCGTCCTTGATGCCCTGGTCGCCGACGATGAGGCCGGAGGTCGGGAAGTCGGGGCCCTTGACGAACTTCATGCAGGCCTCGAGAGCCTCCTTCTCCTCCGCCTCCGGGTTGTCGAGGAGCCAGTAGATGGCGTCCGCGAGCTCATTGAGGTTGTGCGGCGGGATGTTCGTCGCCATGCCGACGGCGATACCGCCGGAACCGTTCATCAGGAGGTTCGGCACGCGCGCCGGCAGGACGTCCGGCTCCCGGGTCTTGCCGTCGTAGTTCGGGGAGAAGTCGACGGTGTTCTCGCGGATGTCGCGGACCATCTCCATGGCCAGCGGGGTCATCTTGCACTCGGTGTAACGCATGGCGGCCGGGCCGTCGTTGCCCCGGGAGCCGAAGTTGCCCTGGCCGTCGACCAGCGGATAGCGCATGCTCCACGGCTGGGCGAGACGCACGAGGGTGTCGTAGATGGCCACGTCACCGTGCGGGTGGAACTGACCCATCGTGTCGGACACGGGGCGGGCGGACTTCACGTAGCCACGCTCCGGGCGGTAGCCGGAGTCGAACATCGCGTACATGATGCGGCGGTGGACCGGCTTCATGCCGTCGCGGACCTCGGGCAGTGCACGACCGACGATGACGGACATCGCGTAGTCGATGTAGCTGGTCTGCATCTCCTCATTGATGTCAATGGGGTGGATGCGGTCGAAGAGGTCTCCTCCGCCGGTGGTGGTGTCGTCGCTCATGATCACCTATCTGTCAGGGGGATGTAGACCCCTCCATCCTACCTGGCGCGGCCTGTGGGACCGTGTGCGGCGTTGACACTCCAACTTCTGGTATCAGAGTGCCACCACGTCACCCGCTTATCGACGCCACCCCGAGACATCCGATCTCCCCCCCTAAAAGCTTCAGTTTCCAGAACCTCAGTTGCTGAACAAAGCTTCCGCCGTTACTTTAAGCGGCAAGCGTTTCGGGGTCCGACAGTCCTGAAACGATTTAATTTTGTCTCTCACACTGTCAGGTCGCGCACTGCGACCGGAAGGACACACCATGGCTCTCAAGCGTTACGCGGCACTCCTCGCAGGCACCGCCCTCGTCGGCTCCCTCACCTTCGCCCAGCCGGCGATGGCCGAGGAGAGCACGACCACCGAGGAGACCGCCTTCTCCTACAACCCCGTCACCGTGGAGAAGAGCAAGACCGCTACGTCTGATGCTCCGGCAGGCAAGGATCTGTGCGACCGCATTCTCCCGGCCCATAAAAACAAGGATGTTGCCGAAAAGCTTGGCGCCACCGTCGACGCGGAGACGGGTGCCGTGACCCTGGACCTGACCAAGCTGGACTCCCAGCCGGCAGCCGAGACCTACGATCTCATTATGGCCTGCGCGACCAAGGATGGCGTGGAGCCCAAATGGAAGACCGCCACCCTCAAGGTGACGGTCACCGAGCCGACCGAGCCGACCGAGCCGACCGAGCCGACCGAGCTCCTGGGCTCCTCCAAGTTCCTGGGCTTCTTCAAGGGCCTGTCCTCCAAGTAGGGCCTGCTGACTGACAGCACAGAAACACCGGGGCCACCCCGCACACACGCGGGGTGGCCCTTTCCCTTTGTTTCTCCGTGCCACCACCCTGGTATCAAAGAGTCATGGCCATGACTCTGCGTCTCACCCCCGAACAGGACCGTGCCCTCACGTTGCTCGCCGAAGCCCAGGGCTCCAGTAAGCAGGAGGCCGCCGTCCGCGCCATCGTCTCTGCCGCGAATCGCCTGATCAACGACGCCACCGTCGCCCAACTGGCCCGCGACATCCTCCCCGGGCACGCCGCCCTGGAGTCGCGCATCCGACGGACCCGCGGATGATCCCCACCCTGACGGCCGAGCAGATGCTGCTCATCGCGGATGAGTTCTGCGACATCCACCGCGTCACGGTCCGCGACTTCGGGGCCCTCGTGGCCGCGGCCGCCGTTGCCGGGGCGCGTATCGACGGCATTCCCGTCCACGACCATCCCGCCGCCGCCGGCGATGCGCTCGCCGACACCATCAGGCGCCTCGAACCGCTCAGCGGTTTCAACCGAGAGTTCGGCGAGATGTGCCGGGCAGTGTATCGACGCCTCCCCCAGTGAGCAGCCACTGACAGCCAGCAGGCGGGACGATCCGCCACTGCACCTGCAATCAGTCGGATGATTTTTCACGGAGAATGTGCAGGTAAACAAGCGATATGACAGTGCGTTCACACCCATTAAGGGGGAGCTAGATCGTACCTATTTGGCTGATTCGCCGTTACCCCTCCGCACCGAGAAAATCCTCACCGTATTGATTAATATCCCAATAGCAATCGGATAACAGTGGCTTCTGTAGGAATCCGAGAGTGCTCGCTGCGTAGGGACTAATCCCCGGCGATCAGATCCAACCTTTTCTCATCTGTCAAAGGATTTCTGAATGTTCAACAAGCGCCTTGCCGCGGCTATCGCCGGCACCGCTCTGGCTGCTTCCGCGGTAATCGTTCCCCAGGTCTCCGCTATCCCCGACTACTATCAGCACGAAGGCCAGTGGGGAACCGTTGAGCCTCACTCGGTCGGTCTTCCGAACAAATACAAGGACGAGGACTTCTTTATTCCGCACGGCACCAGCATCCCTGTGCCCGCAGCACAGGGTGGCGGAGGTGGCAAATTCAACAGCTGCTTCCGTGACGGAGTCATCAAACCGGAAAAAATTCAATCGATCACAGTCACTGATAGTGACGGCAACACCCGAAACGCCTACGTCATTGGACCGGAGTGCCTTGAGGGCAAGTACACTGCGCCGACAGACACGCCCGAGCCGTCCACCTCCGAGACGACTGAACCGTCCACCTCCGAGACGACTG
>CAJDUQ010000019.1_pt2 | contig 30920 bp, 30 predicted proteins | sample 7390901 | NCBI WGS metagenome assembly CAJDUQ01 (sample SAMEA7055691, study PRJEB34461) | soil metagenome | biome: terrestrial ecosystem; feature: Peninsula; material: soil | place: Antarctica | collected 2016 | reverse complement strand
GCAGGGAGGTGGCCGTGCCGGCCTCGCCCCCGGCGAGCAGCCCGATCCAGCGGGCCTCCGCGAGGATCGCCTCGACCGTGGCGTCCGGCAGCAGGGTGGAGGCGATGGGGTGTGTGAAGAAGAAGTCGTCACGCATCTGCTCGTCGGTGACCCCGGTACCCGGCGGCGGGAGTGTGTACGTGCTCATCACGATCCGACGGTGCTCCGCCAGCGGAGGGTGCTTCATCGCGTCGGCCAGCAGTCGGATGGGGGACTTCTTCTCGTCGTGCGTGCCGATGAGCCACGGCGCCCACGGCGAGGACAACCATCCACCGGCCATCGTCGTCCAGCGGGTCGCCAGGTCTGCGTCGAGCCACGCATCGGCCGCGTGGGTGGGGGCGAGGGCATCCTCGTCGCGGACGTCACCCCGCCCGAGGAGGCCGGCAGCCATGCCCAGGCACACCAGCCGGTGGATCTTCTCCTCCTCCACGGCGAGGGAGCGTGCCAGGGCGGTGACGGTACGGACGCCGACGCCGCCCTCCTTGAGCAGCGGGGCGGGGTCGGCGCCCAGCAGCTCGATGAGCTGTCGCAGATGCCGCGCGACCTCCAGGCCGGCTCCGGCGCCGGCCTGGTCGGCGCGGTCACGGGCACGTTCGTCGGCGAGCACTTCTCTCAGGACCCGCGGCGAGGGCGTCAGCGGGCGGCGGACCATGTCCCGTCCCTGCAGCGCCGCGCGGACGTGCCGGGGTAGACGGACCGTCGCCGCATCAACGCGGACGAGCAGGCCGGCGTTGATCAGCTGCGGGATCGGGTGCGTGGGGTCGGCGTCCGGGGCGGCGTGCTTCGTGCGGCCGATACCGCCGGAGTGGAGCAGGGTGTCCATGACGGCACGCTGCCTCTCCGACAGTCCTTCGATGCTGTCCGGGGTTGCGGGGGTCGGGGTGTCGTCGAGAAGCTGCCAGTCGGCGGGCAGGGAGGCCATCACCTCGCCGGCCACCCGCAGGGCGGAGTCATCCCCGTAGAGCAGCGCCAGTTCCCGCAGGCGGGAGATCGCCACCTCCGCGAGCTCCGGCTCGACCGGAACCGCGTTGACGACGTCGGTGGCGGTCACCGCGCGGAGCTCACCACCCAGGTTGGCCGCGGCCTCCAAGGTGGCCAGTTCGAGGGCCGTGAGATCGCGCGCCGCCCTTCCCACCGACGCCCGTAACTGCAGACGAGTGGCCAGGGGGGTGATTCCCGGGGGTAAGGGGAGGACGACATCTGGGCGGGAACGCAGAAGATTCGCCAGCTCGTGGTCGTCCAGAGACGACAACCAGGTGTGGAAATCAGGGGTTTCGGGGGTGGTAGACATGGTGCCGCCGATTTTAGTTGCAGTTCAAGTTACTTTTCCGGTCCAGGTTTGCAACAATATGGACATGGCTAACGTTGAGAAGAAGGGCTACGTCGATCCGGGCTGGCCGAAGCACATCCCGCGTACCGACGGCCACGTGGTGACCGAAATTACCTCCACCCTGGCTGGTGCGTCCAGCCCCTACGGTGACGACCTGGTGCTTCCGCTGCCTGCGGAAGAAATCCCTTACGTCCACCCGTACACCCGCATCAACAAGTAGGTAGTACGGACCTTTCCAAGACGCCGCGGAGCCCCCGCGTGCCACACCGGTCATCCGGTGCGGCACGCGGGGGCTCCGTCGTTGATCCGTGAAACAGACGGCCCCGGCCCTCAGCGAGGACCGGGGCCGGGGTGACGCGGGAGCGTCGGGAGGCTCTAGCGGGGCAGGGTGATGCCGTACTGGAGGGCCTGCTCGCGGACGAACTCGTAGACGTCCGGGGTGACGGGCGCGGAGGAGCCGGCCGGGAGAAGATCAGTGATCTCAGCCGGCAGGAGAGCGGCGATCTCGGCCGGCAGGGCCGGAGTGGTGTTGTCCTGGGTGGCGACCGGGGCGACGTACTGTGCCGGAGACGGGGCAGCAGCCGGAGCCGGTGCCGGCGCGGACAGGTCGCGCGGGGTCGGAGCGGAGTTCAGTCCGAGCTTGCGGGAGCAGGCGGGCCATGCGCCCCAGCCCTGGCCGGCGAGGGTCTTCTCGGCGACGGCGATCTGCTGCTCGCGGGTGGCCTGGTAGGCGTACGGAGCGTACTGGGTGCCACCGTAGGCGGCCCAGGTGGACGGGGAGAACTGCAGGCCACCGTGGTAGCCGTTGCCGGTGTTGATGTGCCAGTTGCCGCCGGCCTCACACTGGGCGAGACGGTCCCAGTCAGAGTCCGGGGCAGCGGCGGCGGCCGGTGCCAGGAGGGCGGCGGCGGTGCCGAAGGCGGCTGCGGTGGCGGTGAACTTGGCTGCGGTGGTGGACTTACGGGAGTGACGTGCCATGGTGTTTTCTGTGTTCCTCTCATGTCATCGCCTGCGAGGTGAGCTGTCGGGTTCGGGCGGAGGATCACTGTGCCCGGCCTACGTATGAGGCTTCACCCCGAGGAGGACGGTTCCGGGTGGAACCGTCGACCGGTGCGGATCGGGGTCGACCCGCGGTGGTTTCCCCGCCCCTGTCCACATGGGTATTCACGTTTCGGTGCACATTCCGCGCAGTCGTCCGCCTCCTGGACAGGGCTCGGCGTGGGTGGCGGGTGACGGTTCTGCGCTGTGCCTGCCGGATACGATAACGGTTTATAACGGTTTCGTCACGTCCATCTCTCGAAACGGTGGCAGAGAGTGGGCTGATGGCAGTTCGGGCGCTCAACGGCGCTGGTCATGAGGTTTGGCCGGTCCGGTATGATTCATGTCACATGGCATGGGCGTGTCAATGATCCTGGGTCGGGGGGGGGAACCCTGTGCAGCGATCCCGGCACCGTCGGCGAAATATCGTCACGTGATCGGGCGGGGGTATAGTTGTTCCTTCACGATCGACCGTGGAAACACACGATCAACAGGAAGGAAAGGTGAGCACTGTGCCGATCGGCAAGGTGAAGTGGTACGACGTCGATAAGGGCTTCGGTTTCGTCTCCAACCCGGGAAGCGAAGACGTCTACGTGGGGAAGCAGGTGCTTCCCGAGGGTGTGGACGAGCTCCATCCCGGCCAGCGCATCGAGTTCGATTTCGCTGCCGGCCGTCGCGGACCGCAGGCGCTGCGCGTCAAGGTGCTCGACACCCCACGCCGCCGCTCGGTCAACCGCCGTAGGCCGGAGGAGCTGGGCAGCATGATTCAGGATCTCACGACCGTCCTCGAGTCGCAGGTGCAGCCGGGACTGGCCGCAGGCCGCTACCCGGACCGCCAGGTGGGCCGTCAGGTCGCGGAGATCCTCCGTGCCGTCGCCAAGGAACTGGACGTCTGAGAAAAAACCCCGCGGCCACAGGGGCTGCGGGGCGGGGGATCAGGGTGTGTTCGGGGGAACGGGGATCTGGAGCTCCTGCTCGCCGTCCATGGTGCTCAGGGACCACACGGTGGCGTAGGGGGTCTCCTCGCCGTCAGCGTCACGGCCGATCATCGCGGCGGAGATCTCCACCACCATCAGACGGGGACGGGGGTCACCTTCGTTGACGGGATCGGCCGAACCGGGGATCTCCACCGACTCGGTGTCGTAGGCGCCGTGGAACTGCTGGTCATTGGCCGCCGGATCGTCGTAGATCAGGAGCAGCTGCCAGTCGTGGTCGTGGATCGGCTCGGGGATGTCCAGGGTCAGGGTGTCATCCGGTCCCATGGCCAGATTCGGGACCTCCCCCTCCGGGCATTCCAGGCCCGGCTCACACACGAGGTAGGGGGCGACCTCGATCTGCTCCTCGCCGACCGTCGCCGTGACCGTCACGTCCCGCGGCTCCGGACCCGGGCGGTTATTCCACCAGTTCTGGGCGAGCACGGCCGCGACGACGATGATCACCACGGCGATGAGGAGGGTGAGGAACTGCAGCAGCGACTTCTGACGCGCCTTCTTCGGGGTGGTCATGGCTCCACATCCTACTCAGCGGGGACGAGCTCGACCTCGTAGAGGTCAGGCCAGCGCTTCCCGGTGAGCAGGAAGCGGTCCGTGCCGGGCAGGTGCGCGATCCCGTTGAGCACGTGATCGGGGTCCGGGACCGCATTGTTGGGCAGGGCGGCACCGTCGATGACGGCGGTGACGGCGCCGGTGGCGTCGATACGCAGGATGTCGGTGCTGAGGAAGACGTTTGCGTAGACGTCGTCGCCCACACACTCCAGCTCGTTGAGTCGCTGCTGGGCGGTACCGTCGAGGGTGACGTCGATGCGGCCCAGCTCTGCGAAGGTGCCGGGGTCGAGACGACGCAGCTGCGCGGACCCGTCCGACATGATGAGCTCCTCTCCGGTGGAGCACAGTCCCCATCCCTCGCCGGGGTAGGTCACCCGGTCGATCTCCACGAGGGTGGCGGCGTCGCGCTTGAGTGCCACCCCGTCCTGCCACGTCAGCTGCCATACGTGGTCGCCGTGGCGGGCGATCCCCTCACCGAACCACGTGGGCTCGAGGTCCGCGGACACCAGTTCCTGTCCCTCGAGGGTCGTGCGGTAGATACGCGACTCGCCGTACATCCCGGTTCCGACCAGCAGCGTCCCGGAATCCTCCACCTCGAGGCCCTGCGTGAAGCTGGTGGTGTTGAAGGGGTGGGTGCCCACGATCCGGGGCACGAGGCGTTCCACCGTAGCCCGGGTTCCCTCAGGCGGTCCCGGGGCGTCTGAGGCACAGGAACTGGTGCTCAGGCCGGCCAGTGCGAGGACCATCGCGGTGACGACGCGGAGGGGGAGGACGAGTGCCATAACCCTCATCATGCCGCACATGGCCCATAATGAGGAGCGTGTCCACTACTTCTCAGCACCGTCGCAAAAGCCCGCTTCTCGACGCCCACGCCATCGACCTAGCCCGCACCGCCCTCGAGGAACTCGGGGACGGGCCCGTCGGTGAGCACATCGGCGTGCAGGGGCTGAGCCGGAATGTCGCGACACACCGCTTCGCCGCCGACCTCCCTGGCTACAGTGGATGGGAATGGAACGCGGTCCTGGCGTGTGCCTCGGGATCCCGTCATGTCACCGTCAACGAGCTGGCACTTGTACCGGCCCCCACGGGCGAGGCCCTGCAGGCCCCCGAGTGGGTGCCCTGGGTCGACCGTATCCGCCCCGGCGACCTCGGCCCCGGCGATCTCATGCCCCCGGAACCCGGCGATGAACGCCTCACCGAGACCCGGGACGGACGCACCGTTCTCTCCCGGAAGGGACTGGAGGACGCGAAGCAGCGGTGGCGCACCGGCGACTACGGTCCGACAAGCGAGTTCGCGGAGAAGGCGACACTGAACTGCCGGACCTGTGCCTTCTTCGTGCCGGTGGGGGACATCCTCGGCGAGCACTTCGGCGCATGTGTCAACGAGTACTCCGCCGACGGTCACGTCGTGCACGCCACCTACGGCTGCGGCGCTCACTCGGACACCCCGCCGGACGCCCTCCTCGAGGACGCTCCCGACGCCTTCGACGATGAATCCCCGATCTTCTAGTCGCCGCTAGACCTCCTGGGCAAGCTCCCACATCCGCTCATTGAGCTCCCGGTGCGTGGGCGCCCCCATACGGGGTGGGTGCGGATCGCGCGGGGGCAGCACGGAGCCGTACTCGAGCCAGCCGGTGACCTTGCGGATTCCTTCGGTGGAGCTGAGGAGCCAGGTCTCGTTGGCCCGCAGCTGCGACATGGTGAACCCGTCAGGGTGTTCAACAACACTCACGCCGGCCTCTGTGAGCAGGCTCAGGGTGGCGCCGAGGGTGATGGACTCCGCCGCCCGCGGGTGCGCGGAGACGTTCGCCGTTCCTTCGCTCAGGAACAGCACCGCGGAGAAGATGCCCTGGATGACCATGCCCTGGTCGTCGATGAGCAGCCCGGAGTCGGAGCCGGAGCGACGCAGCATGTTGAGCTGACGGACCTGCCAGCCGAAGTCCGGACCCTTGCGGGTGGGACGTCGCCGCTGGTCAGTAATGCCCTGGGCGTCAACGACGGCCTCATCACTGACCTGCATCGACGGATACAGCTCCACGTCGATCGTGGTGTGTCCGACCTGGATGAGGGGGCGGTAGACACCGGGGCCGGCTTCCCGCAGCCGCGTGCGCACCTGTTCGACCGCATCCGGGTTGTGTGAGGCTTCCTCTCGAAGTCGGTCAAGGTGAGCATCCAGATTGGCGACACGTCCGTCGCGCATCAGGAAGGTCGAGGTGTACAACAAAGGGTATCTCCTTGGCTCAGGTGCGCACCTGAATCTACCTAAGTTTTGTACAAATGAGGCCGGGGTGAGAAATTAGCGACGTAACCTCAACCTGATCCTGAACAGGGGAACCGCGTATGAGCACATCTGTGCCACAACCCGTGTCATCTGACGCGCCATCGTCCGTACCGCCGAAGTCGGGGGGTGCCCTTGACCGCTACTTCAGTATCTCGGAGCGCGGCTCCTCGATCGGTGCGGAGATCCGCGCCGGCGTGGTCACGTTCTTCGCGATGGCCTACATCATCATCCTCAACCCCCTGATCATCGGCACCACCGCCGATGTCAACGGCACCGTCCTCGGTGTCCCCCAGGTCGCGGCCGTCACTGCACTGACCGCCGGCGTGATGACGATCGCCTTCGGTCTCATCGCCCGCTATCCCTTCGGCATCGCAGCAGGCCTGGGCCTCAACACCCTCGTCGCCGTGACCATGGTCGCCGGCGAGGGGCTGACCTGGCCGGAGGCCATGGGTCTGGTCGTCATCGACGGCATCATCATCGTCCTGCTCGCCGTGTCCGGTTTCCGCTCCGCTGTGTTCCTCGCCATTCCGCCCTCCATGAAGGCCGCGATGGGCGTGGGCATCGGCATGTTCATCGCGATGATCGGTCTCGTGGACGCCGGCTTCGTCCGCCGCGTCCCCGACGCTGCCGGCACCACCGTACCGGTGGGCCTGGGTATTGACGGCTCCATCTCCTCCTGGCCGACGCTCACCTTCGTCCTGGGCCTCATCATCTGCGGTTTCCTGGTCATCCGCCGGATCCGTGGCGGTCTGTTCCTCGGCATCCTGGCGACCACCATCATCGCCATGATCGTCGAGTCGGTGTTCAGGTCCGGCCCGTCCTTCGTCGACGGTGAGCCCAACCCGACCGGCTGGTCCCTGGCAGTCCCGGGGCTGCCGGAGGGCTTCGGCGGTCTGCCGGACCTGTCTCTGGTGGGTGCCGTCGACATGGTCGGTGCCTTCACCCGTGTCGGCGTCGTCGCCGCCTCGCTGCTGGTGTTCACCCTCGTCCTGGCCAACTTCTTCGACGCCATGGGCACCATGACGGCGCTGGGTAAGCAGGGCAACCTGGTCGACGAGAACGGTGTCCTGCCCGACATGAAGAAGGCCCTGGTCGTCGAGGGCTTCGGTGCCATCGTCGGTGGTGCCACCTCCTCGTCCTCGGCCACCGTCTACGCGGACTCCTCCGCGGGCGTCGCCGACGGTGCACGCACCGGCCTGGCGAACATCGTCACCGGTCTCCTGTTCCTGCTGGCGATGTTCCTCACCCCCCTCTACGAGATCGTCCCGATCGAGGCCGCCGCCCCCGTCCTGGTCATCGTCGGTGCCATGATGATCGCCCAGGTCGTCGACATCGAGTGGACGCAGTTCCACATCGCCCTGCCGGCGTTCCTCACGATTGTGGTCATGCCGTTCACCTACTCCATCGCCAACGGCATCGGCGTCGGCTTCGTCGCCTTCTCCCTCATGGCGGTGGCTGCGGGCAAGGCACGGGAGGTCCACTGGATCATGTGGCTGGTGTCCGCGCTGTTCGTCGTCTACTTCAGCATGGACCCGATCCTCGCGGTGCTGGGATAATCTGAGCTGATGCGACTGCGTATCGACGATCCCTCCGACCCCCGCCTCGACGATGTCCGGGACCTCAACAGGTCAGACGCCGCTGACCGGCGCCTCGTCATCGCCGAGGGGCCGCTGGTGGTGGGGCGGCTGCTGGAGTCCAGGTTCCCGGTCCGCTGCATCGTGGGCTTCGGCCCGAAGCTCGACGCCCTCGAGGCGGAGGGCATCGGGGAGGGGATCCCCCGCTACGAGGTGACCCGCGAGACCCTCGCGGAGGTCGTCGGCTTCGACATGCACCGCGGCCTGCTGGCCGTCGCGGACCGGGCCCCGGAGATCCCACTCGAGGAGGTCCTGGCCACCGCGCGGACGGTCGTCGTCCTGGAGGGGGTGGGCGACCACGAGAACATCGGTGCGATGTTCCGCAACGCCGCGGGCATGGGCGTCGACGCCGTGCTCTTCGGCAACGGCTGCGGGGACCCGCTCTACCGGCGTGTGGTCCGCGTGTCCATGGGGCACGTCCTGCGCCTGCCCTACGCCCACCTGGAGGGCACGTACACCACCTGGCAGCGTTCCCTGCAGCAGCTTTCTGACGCCGGTTTCCACCTCGTCTCCCTCACCCCGGACCCCGCCGCCGAGCACCTCGCGGACGCACTGGAGGGGAAGGAGAAGGTGGCGCTGCTCGTCGGCGCCGAGGGACCGGGGCTGACCGAGCACGCGATGCGGGCCACCGACGTCCGCGCCCGGATCCCCATGGCCCCGGGGACAGACTCCCTCAATCTGGCCACCTGCGCCGCGATCGCGTTCTACGAGCGTGACCGCTCGACCCGCATCCTGGGCTAGCGGGAGAGGGGTCAGTCCCGGTCGGAGTGCCGGATCTTCTCCTGCACCCACCGGCGGGCGGTGTTCAGCCGCCGTCCCGTTGATCTGCCGACGCGTCGGGCGGCCGCCAGCGTGCGGTCGGCCCAGTGGGTGACCTCAGGTTCCTCGACCGGGGTTTCGTAGTCGTCGTAGCCACCGGCCAGCGACACCGGTTCGCGCCGGGAGTCGCGCTCGCGCTGTCGTCGGGGACCGTCCACCGCCCGGGCCTCCGGGCGGCCGTCGACGGCGTAGGCGACGACGTGGATGTCCGGCCCCTCCGGGGAGACATCCACCCCGAGCCAGGCGTGCTGCGCCGCGGCAACCAGATCGACGGGTTCGAAGGGCAGAGAGATGCCTCCGATCGACTCGGCCTTCTCACCGGCCCAGAAGGGGGCCTCGAAGGGGACTGGCAGTCCGATGTCCTCGTAGGTGCGGGAGCGTTCGGCGCACAGGGAGCGTTTGAGCACCCCGCCGCGCCAGTGCGCGATACCGCCGTACCCGGTCTCCTCGTTCACCGCGAAGGCGTAGACCTCGGCGGCGGGGACGGAGTCGAGCAGCCGGGTGCTGATCTCTGAGAGTGCCGGGGTGTCGGTGAGGATGGTCTGCACGATCGTGATCCCGGGGAAACCCGCCACGTAGTACTCACCCGCGGAGACCTGTGCGGAACGGTTGAGGGGGAATTCCCCGATCGGGGTGATCGGCCACGCGGGGTTGAGCTGGGCGAGGTACTTACGCCCGAAACCCCGGTCGGCCTTCGGCTCCGCGGCGATGACGCGCGCGGGGTCGGCGGCGGTGACGAACCACAGCGTGACAACAGTCTTCACGCGGACCCCTTAGCTCCGCGGGCGCTTCGTGTTCGTCCGCACGCCCAGCAGCACGTCCTCCCAGTGCGGGGTGACCGCCTTACGACGTCGCCTCGCCGGCCTCTCCTCCGGGGTGCGCTCGACGTCCTCGCCCTCGATCTCGTCGGGCACCGCCTCAAGACCGGGGGTCTCTGCGGTGGGGCGGGTGCCCTCGTCGCTGACGTTGTCCTCGTCGTCCTCCTCGTAACGGGAACCCCGGCCCACCGAGGTGAGGGTGCGCACCGGCTGGACGAAGTCGGGGTCGGTGAGATCCGCGGCGACCGGGTTCCGGGCCTCGGCCGTCGACTGCGGGGAGGCGTAGCCGTGGATCGCCCACTCGGCCTCGTTCTCCGACAGTCCTGCGGTCCAGCTCACGCGCACCACCCAGGTGCCGTCCTCTTCACGGAAGGCGTCCCAGGTGGTGTCCGAGACGGAGTGCCCGCGGGCGGCGAAGGCCGTGGCGAGCACCTCCCACAGGGTGAGCTTGGCGGGGCCGTTCTCCCGGATGGGGTGCGCCTGCTTGGCCAGCTCGGTCATCCGGGAGCGCTCCAGCAGCACCGGGTGGGCGAAGGGCTCGACCCGGGAGGGGGCGACCCCCATTTCTGTGGCGAGATCGTTGACGGAGGCCCCGGCCCGGATGCGGCCCTGGATCTCCCGCGGACGCATGGTCAGCGGGGCAGTGAGCAGGGGATCGGGGGTGGGCAGGATTCGTTCGCGCGCGGCCTCCTGCGTTGCAGGAGAATCCGGCACGGGCTCAGTGACCTCCGTGGTCGCCGCAGAGGCGTCGTCAGCAGCATCAGGGGCAGTGGAATCGTCGGGGAGGGTGCTCTCCGGGATGTCTGCCAGCAGAAGCGCACGGGTGGATGCCGCGTCCAGGGAGACGACATCGAGGAAGAGCTGTGTACCGTCCTCGGTCCGGAACACCAGGGAAGTGGCGGACGATTCTTCTGGGACGAGGAACAACTCGCGCATGCGTTCTCCTTCTCTCGTGATCAATACCACCCTAACGCAGACGTGCGCCGGACCGTGTGAGGTCCGACGCACGTGGTGGGGATGTGTACGACTTATTTCGCGGCGACGCCCGAGTCGAGGACGTGGTCGATGGCCTTGGTGAGGGTCACGATGTCCTGGGAGTCGATCGCCGGGAACATGCCGATGCGCAGCTGGTTGCGGCCCAGCTTGCGGTACGGCTCGACGTCGAGGATGCCGTTGGCGCGCAGGACCTTGGCGACGACCGTCGCGTCGACGGAGTCATCGAAGTCGATGGTACCGACGACGAGGGAGCGCTTGGCCTTGTCGGTGACGTAGGGGGTGGTCTCCGCGCGGTTCTCGGCCCAGTTGTACAGGGCGTCGGAGGAGGCGGTGGTGCGGGCGACCATGCCGTCGAGGCCACCGTTCTCGTTCATCCACGAGACCTGGTTCTCCAGCATGAGCAGGGTGCCCACGGCCGGGGTGTTGTAGGTCTGGTTCTTCAGGGAGTTCTCGACGGCGGTCTGCAGATCGAGGAAGGCCGGGATGTGGCGGCCGGAGTCCTTGATCTTCGCGATGCGCTCCATGGCGGCGGGGGACATGGCTGCCAGCCACAGGCCACCGTCGGAGGCGAAGCACTTCTGCGGGGAGAAGTAGTAGACGTCAGTGTCGGCGATGTTCACCGGGAGGCCGCCGGCGCCGGAGGTGGCGTCGATGACGATGAGGGAGCCGTCGGAGCCCTCTGGGCGGACGATCGGGACCATGGCGCCGGTGGAGGTCTCGTTGTGGGCCCAGCCGATGACGTCGACGCCCTCCATGGCCTGCGGCTCCGGGGCGTCGCCGGCCGGGGCCTCGATGACGGTCGGCTCATCCAGCCACGGCGCCTGCTGGGAGGCCTTGGCGAACTTGGAGGAGAACTCACCGTAGGACAGGTGACCGGACTTCTTCTCGATGAGACCGAAGGTGGCGGCGTCCCAGAAGGCGGTGGCACCACCGAGAGACAGGATGATCTCGTAGCCCTCCGGCAGGGAGAAGAGATCGGAGAGGCCCTCACGGACCGCGCCGACGACGTTCTTCACGGCCGGCTGTCGGTGGGAGGTGCCGATGATGTCGCGGCTGCCATCGACGATGGCCTGAATCTGCTCCGGGCGGACCTTGGAGGGGCCGCAGCCGAAACGACCGTCAGCCGGGATGAGGTCTGCGGGCAGGGTGGGGAATTCGGTCATGGCGATGACGTCCCTTTCGTGGTCGGTGAAGTGCTGTCCAAACGAGAACAACCTTAGTATCTTCCCTCCCACACGTTGACCGGAACCCGGGTGTTAGGGTTGACACCGACAACGGGGGTAGGTGCTGGGGTAGGCAAAGGGGCTTATCCTCGCAAATTCACTGGCGATGACCTGCTTTTCTGAAATCTGTTGCCCCCATCACATCATTTGCTAAACTGTGTTCTGTTCCACCTCATGGGCGGAGGTAGGCTCCCTCCCGGAGCAGTGCAAACGCCGTGCGGTGGCAGCACAACTGCACAGGCACGGACCGGTCTGGAGAGCTCCACTCGGAAGGGTGGAGGGGAGTAGACTGGAAAACCGTCCACACCATAGTGGTAGCGTCCCCTAGGCTGATACATGGTTCACCGCCGTGTTGGAGTTGCGGTGGGCGTCACACTCATCGAAGTTTCTCACGACGGCTGGCCCCTACTGGGGGCAAGGTCGACAACGAAGTCTGAAAGGTACACAGTGGCTACTGACAACACGGATAAGGCCGTACTCAACTACCCCGGCGGCGAGTTCGAGATGGACATCATCAAGGCCACCGAGGGTAACGACGGCGTCGCCCTCGGCAAGATGCTCGCCGAGACCGGCCTGGTCACCTTCGACCCGGGCTACGTCTCCACCGGCTCCTGCGAGTCCGCCATCACCTACATTGACGGCGACAACGGCATCCTGCGCCACCGCGGCTACGACATCGCCGACCTGGCTGAGAACGCCACCTTCAACGAGGTCTCCTACCTCCTGATCAACGGCGAGCTGCCGACCGTCGAGGAGCTCCACGAGTTCTCCGACGAGATCCGCCACCACACCCTGCTGGACGAGGACTTCAAGTCCCAGTTCAACGTGTTCCCGCGTGACGCTCACCCGATGTCGGTCCTGGCCTCCTCCGTCAACATCCTCTCGACCTACTACCAGGACGAGCTGGACCCGATGAACGAGGCACACCAGCACAAGGCGACCGTCCGCCTGATGGCGAAGGTCCCGATGCTGGCCGCCTACGCGTACCGTGCATCCAAGGGTGCCCCGTACATGTACCCGGACAACTCCCTGAACGCGCGCGAGAACTTCCTGCGCATGATGTTCGGCTACCCGACCGAGCAGTACGAGATCGACCCGGTGATGGTCAAGGCACTGGACAAGCTTCTCATCCTGCACGCCGACCACGAGCAGAACTGCTCCACCTCGACCGTCCGCATGATCGGCTCTGCGCAGGCCAACATGTTCGTCTCCGTCGCCGGCGGCATCAACGCCCTCTCCGGCCCGCTGCACGGTGGTGCGAACCAGGCTGTCCTCGAGATGCTCGAGGAGATCAACGCCAACGGTGGCGACGCCACCGACTTCATGAACCGCGTGAAGAACAAGGACAAGGGTGTCCGCCTCATGGGCTTCGGACACCGCGTCTACCGCAACTACGACCCGCGCGCCGCGATCGTCAAGGAGACCGCTCACGAGATCCTCGAGCACCTCGGTGGCGACCACCTGCTCGACCTCGCCATGAAGCTCGAGGAGATCGCACTCAACGACGAGTACTTCATCTCCCGCAAGCTGTACCCGAACGTCGACTTCTACACCGGCCTGATCTACCGCGCCATGGGCTTCCCGACGGACTTCTTCACCGTCCTGTTCGCCATCGGACGTCTGCCGGGCTGGATCGCCCACTACCGCGAGCAGCTGGAGACCACCACCAAGATCAACCGCCCGCGTCAGATCTACACCGGCAACACCCTGCGCACCGTCACCCCGCGTGAGGAGCGCTAGAACCTCCGCCTAGTACGGACGTCATGAGACCGGGCACCGCGCACAGCCATATACTGGTTGCGTTGTGCCCGGTTTTTCCATGCAAGAATTCTGAAGGAGACACACCATGACCAAGCCCCAGATCGAATCCCAGACCGGTCCCGCACCGGAGGAGCTCGTCTCGGTTGACCTCGTCGTCGGTGACGGAGAGGAGGCGAAGGCCGGTGGCCTCGTCGAGGTGCACTATGTCGGCGTCGATTTCGAGTCGGGCCAGGAGTTCGACTCCTCCTGGGACCGCGGGCAGTCCATCGAGTTCCCGCTCAACGGCCTCATCGCCGGCTGGCAGGAGGGCATCCCCGGCATGAAGGTCGGCGGTCGCCGACAGCTGACCATCCCGCCGGAGCTGGCTTATGGTCCGGCCGGTGGCGGACACCCGCTGTCCGGACGCACGCTGGTCTTCATCATTGACCTGCTGAGCGTCGGATAGGAAGACGGTAGGACGCACACAGGGGCGCCCCGGAACTGACCTCAGTTCCGGGGCGCCCCTGTGTCCCGGTACTAGGGGTGGGCAGCCGTCCAGGCGGCGGCGACGGCCCTGCTCACGGCGGGGGCCACGGCGGGGTCGAGAGGGGAGGGGACGATGTGCTCGATGTCGAGGTGCTCTTCCGCGACCTCCGCGATGGCGCGGGACGCGGCGACCTTCATCTCCGGGGTGATCTCCGAGGCCCCGACGGCGAGGGCACCGTGGAAGATACCGGGGAAGGCGAGGACGTTGTTGATCTGGTTCGGCAGGTCGGAACGGCCCGTCGCGACGACACCGCCGTACTGGTACGCGAGGTCCGGGTTGATCTCCGGATTCGGGTTGGCCAGGGAGAACAGGATCGGGCGCTCAGCCATGACCTGCAGCGCATCCTCGGGGATGGAGCCGGCGGACAGGCCGATGAAGGTGTCGGCGTCCCGGAAGGCCTCCATGAGGGTGCCGCTGACATTGCGTGGGTTGGTGGCCTCCGCCAGTTTCCGCTTGACGATGGTGAGGTCGTCGCGGTCTTCGTGGATGACGCCGCGGGAGTCGAGCATGACGATGTCGGTGACACCGGCATCGGTGAGGATCTTCTGGCAGGCCACACCGGCCGCACCCGCACCGGAGATGACGACCCGCAGGTCGGTCATGCTGCGCCCGAGGAGGCGGCAGGCGTTCGTCAGGGCCGCCAGGATGACGACGGCGGTGCCGTGCTGGTCATCGTGCATGACCGGCATATCCAGCTCCTCGATGAGGCGGCGCTCCACCTCGAAGCACCGCGGCGCGGAGATGTCCTCCAGGTTGATGGCGCCGAAGGAGGGGGCGATGGCCTTGATGACCTCCACGAGACGGTCCGTGTCGGTCTCGTTGATGACGATGGGGATGGCATTGAGGCCGGCGAAACGATCGAAGAGCTGGGCCTTGCCCTCCATCACCGGCAGCGAGGCGCGCGGTCCGATGTCTCCCAGACCCAGGACGGCGGTGCCATCCGAGATGATCGCCACGGTGTTTCCCACGCCGGTGAAGCGGCTCGCGAGGGACGGGTCCTCGGCGATCGCGGTGCACACGCGGGCCACGCCCGGGGTGTAGGAGATGGAGAGGTCGCGTCGGGTCTCCAGCGGGCGGGCGGTGCGGATGGAGAGTTTACCGTTCTCGTGCGCGGCGAAGATCTCATCGTCGGACAGATCCGCGATGTGGTGGACATGGGGGTTTCGGACATCAGACATGGGTCTGATCCTATGGTCACGACGGACGCTCCCCGGGGTGTTCACGCCGCGTCAGGGTATTTAGGGGCACAATAGGCCTATGCGCATACCCCCGGTCATCACCCTCAACGACGGCACAGAGATCCCCCAGCTCGGTCTGGGCACCTGGAACCTGGTGGGGGAGGATGGGAAGCGGGCCATCCGTGAGGCCATCACCCTCGGGTACCGGCACCTCGACACCGCCTCGGCCTACGGCAACGAGGAGATCATCGGACAGGCAGTCGCCGACGCGATCAGGGCGGGCGATGTCACCCGCGAGGAGATGTTCATCACCACCAAGGCGTGGCAGGACGAGCAGGGGTCAGACAACATTCCCGGGGCTTTCCGACGTTCCCTCGACCGTCTGGGACTCGATTACGTCGACCTCTACCTCGTCCACTGGCCGCACGCCGCACAGAACCGCTACGTCGAGAGCTTCGAGGCCATCGCGCGCCTCCAGGGGCTGGGTCTCGTGCAGTCGGTGGGTGTGGCCAACTTCTATGAGGAGGTGCTGCGGGAGGTCGTCGAGAAGGTCGGTGTCGTGCCGGCCACCAACCAGGTGGAGCTGCATCCTGGATTCTCGCAGGCACCCCTGCGGGCGGTGCACGAGGAGCTCGGAGTGACGACGGTCGCGTGGTCGCCTCTGGGGCGGGGCATCCTGCTGGCCAACCCGGTACTCGGGGCGGTGGCCCGGAGTGTGGGTCGGACCCCCGCCCAGGTTGCTCTGCGGTGGGCGATGCAGATGGGGTGTGTGGTGATCCCGAAATCGGGGCGGCCCACCCGCCTGGCGGAGAACCTGGCTGCGGTGGAGTTCACTTTGAGCCGGGAGCAGATGCAGTCTGTGACATCTCTGGATGCACAGCCCGGGTTCGGTAGAATTTTTGAGGACCCGCGAATTTTCTGATGAACCTTCGGGGTCTGGAGGGGAAAAGTCCCTGACCTGGGGATATGTCATGCAAAATCGAGTTTGCGAACAGCTATTGCCGATTTTCGCCACTTTTGTGAAGATCGCGAAAATTGCGAATTGTCACTTTGCAAGATTAGCGGGACGGTGCAAGTTCCCGGGCGGGGGTAGAGGTGCTATCAATGAGCATGCAGGTCACAAGGGTGTTCGGGGGTGGGGTGGGGAACATTAATGGGCAATGTTGTGCGTTCACTTCAATGTTGCAATGTGAGCCAGGTAACTTAAATTTGCAGCACAGGGTGTGATGACCCGCACAGGACCTCCGTCCTGAGGTGGGCGTCACCGAAAGCTCGACCCCCGGAGATTCCGGGGCTGACATGAAAGAGAGAACACAGTGAGCGCGACTCCAGTTGTCCGACCGGATGGCCGGCGCGAGCCGACGTCCGAGGAATTTATCTCGATGCAGGCGAGTCCGCAGTTCCAGGAACTGCGCTCCGTCTTCCGCAAGTTCACCTTCCCCATGTCCGCGGCGTTCTTCATCTGGTTCCTCGCGTACCTGCTGACGGCGACCTTTGCGGCTGACTGGATGGCCACCCCGGTGGGCGGTGGATTCAACTACGGCATCATCTTCGGCCTTCTTCAGTTCTTCACCACGTTCCTGATCACCTGGATCTACGTGAAGTTCGCCAACAAGAACATCGAGCCGCGCACCGCCGCGATTCGCCAGGAAATGGAGGGTTAGGACAATGGACCTCACCTACCTCGCAAAGGAAGACACGGGAAACCCGATCCTGAACATCGCGGTCTTCGTCGTCTTCATCGTCGTCACCATGACTGTCGTCATGCGCGTCGGCAAGACCACCTCTGAAGCGTCTGACTTCTACACCGGTGGCGCATCCTTCACCGGTACGCAGAACGGCCTCGCCATCGCAGGTGACTACCTCTCGGCGGCCTCCTTCCTCGGTATTGTCGGCTCCATCGCCCTGAGTGGCTATGACGGCTTCCTCTACTCCATCGGCTTCTTCGTCGCATGGCTGGTCGCCCTGCTGCTCGTCGCTGAGCCGCTGCGTAACGTCGGTCGGTTCACCATGGCTGATGTGCTCTCCTTCCGTCTGCGTCAGAAGCCGGTCCGTGTGTCCGCCGCTATCGCGACCCTCGCGGTCTCCCTCTTCTACCTGATCGCCCAGATGGCCGGTGCCGGCTCCCTGGTCTCCGTTCTCCTGAACCTCGACGGCAACACCGAGCAGGCCATTGTCGTGGCTGTCGTCGGTGTCATCATGACCGCCTACGTCCTCATCGGCGGTATGAAGGGCACCACCTACGTCCAGATGATCAAGGCCGTCCTCCTCATCGGTGGCGTCGGCATCATGACGGTCTGGACCTTCATCGCCGTCAAGGGTGGCTTCTCCACCCTGTTCAACGAGGCCATCGCAGCGCACCAGGTCTACCTCAACGCCACCCCGGATGCAGCCTACGTGGCTGAAGACATCATGAAGCCGGGCCTGAAGTACGGCGGCACCCTGACCAAGCAGCTCGATTTCATCTCCCTGGGCCTCTCCCTGGTCCTCGGTACTGCTGGTCTGCCGCACGTCCTCATGCGCTTCTACACGGTTCCGACCGCTAAGGAAGCACGTAAGTCCGTCACCTGGGCCATCGTCCTCATCGGTACCTTCTACCTCATGGCCATGGTCCTCGGCTACGGTGCCGCTGCACTCGTCGGCCCGGAGCGGATCCTCAACGCACCGGGTGGTGCCAACGCCGCAGCTCCGCTGCTGGCACTGGACCTCGGTGGCTCCATCTTCATGGCACTGATCTCCGCTGTCGCCTTCGCCACGGTCCTCGCCGTCGTCGCCGGCCTGGCCATCACCGCCTCCGCCTCCGTCGCCCACGATGTCTACAACAACGTCCTCCGCGACGGCCAGGCTTCCGAGGAGGAGACCGTCCGCGTCTCCCGCATCACCGTGGTCGTCCTGGGTGTCGTCTCCACTATCCTGGGCATCCTGGCCATGTCCCAGAACGTCGCGTTCCTGGTTTCCCTGGCCTTCGCTGTGGCAGCCTCCGCTAACGTCCCGACGATCCTGTTCTCCCTCTACTGGAGGCGCTTCAACACCTCCGGTGCGGTCGCCTCCATGTACACGGGTGTCATCACCTCCCTGGTGCTCATCTTCTTCTCCCCGGCCGTGTCCGGTGCCCCGAGTGCCATGTTCCCGAACGCCGACTGGTCCTGGTTCCCGCTGACCAGCCCGGGTCTGGTTGCGATCCCGCTGGCCTTCCTCGCCGGTATCGTCGTCACCCTGGCCACCAAGCCGGACAACCTGGATCACCTGGCTGCCGAGATGGAGGTCCGCTCCCTCACCGGTGTCGGCATCGAGGCTCCGGTCGACCACTAGTCGCCTGGCCTCCCGCTAGCCCGGGCAGCATCCCTGTGCCGCCATCACGTTGAACGTGATGGCGGCACTATCATGTTCAGACGTGTCAACAAATTTCTCCCGGGCGGTGATTGCCGTGGTCGCCACGGTGTTGCTCGCCATTCCGCTGGTTGCTGTCCTCGGCCTCCCGCGTGAGGCCTCGCTTCTCGACACCGCGGAGGACCCCACCGGGTCCTCCGCCGCGGGCGTCGACGAGCACCCCGTCCGGCCCGTCACCGTCAACGGACCGGATCTCGAGTCATTCGTGGAGAATTCCACGGGCTCCCAGGTGAGCTTTTACCGCATCTCGGACGGGAAGCGCACCGGAACCGCGACGGAGCGTTTCGCGCGGCCGGCACTGAGCCTGATCAAGCTCTACATCGCGGAGTACGTCATCGAGCACGGCACCCTGGCGGAGCAGTACGAGGCGATCAACATGATCAGCTCCTCGGACGACAGGTTGGCGGGAGTGCTGTACCGGAAGTATCCGGAGTCCATCGACGTCGTGGCCAGGAAGTACGGTCTGTTGTCCACGCGGGCGGCGGATCGGTGGGGCTTCTCGGTGACGTCCACCTACGACGCGGTGGACTTCATCGCCCAGCTGCTGGAGAAGGATCCCACCCACCCGATCCTGGTGGCCATGGCGGGGGCGACCCCCATCGCCGCCGACGGTTACGGCCAGGACTTCGGGACCTCGGTGCTGCCGGGGGTGATCGGCACCAAGTGGGGATGGTCAGACAAGCAGGACCTGCACTCCTCCGTGTCCTTCGGAGAGAACTTCGTCGTGGCGGCCGCCGTCACCGGCAGTGCCGACGATCTCACCGACCTCGTTGAGTTCCAGCTCACAGACGAGGTCGGGGAGGCCGTCAGGGCCACTGCAGAGGATTAGAGGCTCGAGGCCACCCGCAGCAGGTTGAGCAGCTGGGACAGCTGCTCCGGGGAGACTCCGGGGACTTCCGGGATAGCAGACAGGGCCGGCACATGGGGCACGCCCGGGGTCCATTGTCCCCAGTCGTCGGCGTAGACGTGGTTGATGTCCACGGTGACGCCCTCGATCTTCTTCTGCTGTGCCTGCGGCAGCTGGTGGATCGTGGTGCGAGGGTGGATCTTCCCGCCGGAACCCCAGTCGTGCATCCAGAAGAACTCACCGATGCCGTCCTGCGTGCACCACTCGACGACGTGGTAGTTGCCGTACACGCCCGTCTGGTAGCCCGCTGCCCGGAGCATGGCGCTGAAGGTTTGCAGGTAGGGGCGGATCTGATTCTCGTACTGGGCGGGGGTCGGGTTGTCGTCGATGGCGATGTAGATCGGTCGTCCGGTCGGTCCGCCGGCCTCGGCGTGCAGGGTGATGGCGCGCGGGGCGTGCTCCCGGGCACCGGCAGCCCCCCTGAGCCAGTCAGCCGTCTCTGCGCGGCCGAACTGGTACACCGAGGCGGTCTGCAGGTTGTGCTGGGCCAGGGCGGTGGTCTCGGCGAAGGTGACGGGCTTGCCGGTCATCCAGCCTTCGGTTCCCGGTCGGCGGCCGGAGACGTAGCGCACGGCGCCCAGGTGGCCCGCTGCCTTGATGGCTGCTGCGGACGGCACTCCGACCGCATAATCGATGACAGTGCCCAGGATCCGCCTCTGGGCGGAGGCCTGCGGTGCAGTGGCGGCGGTGCCGATTGCTCCGGCGGCGAGGGCGAGTGCCGAGGCACGGAGGAAGCCACGCCGATTCATGGTGGAAAACATGGGGGAACTCCTGGGGTGAGCAGGGCAGGGCGACCACGATAGTCACTCTGTTAACATCTGCCACACTATCAATAGGGGGTGGGGGAATCCATGCTTCCTGCAGGCAGAAGTCCCCGGCCCGCATTCGCAGACCGGGGACTTCTTCCGGCGCCCCTGAGAGGAATCGAACCTCCGACACCCGCTTTAGGAGAGCGGTGCTCTATCCACTGAGCTACAGGGGCATAAATCGGCGGAGAACGTCGCGTTCACCAAAGGTGAGGGTACCGCACGAGGGGGAAATGTCGGAAACCGGGGCACGCCAACTATCCTGGAAGGGAACGTACAATCCCTGTGAGAAAGGACCACGCCGTGGCCCAGAACCAGCCGACCTTCATCGACGTCCAGCGACGGAGTATCGTCGCCGAGATCGTGACCAAGGATGGTGTCCCGGTGCTGTCCCTCGATAAGGAGGTGCCGGGCGGCTCCTCGAAGCGACTGCTGCTGCTCAACAAGGTCGACGCCAAGCAGCTTTCCGACGTCCTCGAGCACTATCTCAAGCAGGTCTACTCCCTGGAGCTGGCCGGCTTCAACGCCTCCCTGTCCCCGGAGGACATGGTCGCCCTCTTCGGCGAAGAGGACGACGACTAGCCGCCTTTCCTAGGCCGTGAGCTCCTCGAGCTTGCGGCGCACGGCGGAGGCCTCCGGGTTGGTGGCGTAGGTGCCGTCGGAGTATTTCACGGTGGGCACGACGCGGTTGCCGTCGTTGACGGACTCGACCCAGCTGGCGGCCTCGGCGTCGAGTTCGACGTCGACCACCTCATAGGGGGTTTCGGTGCGGTCGAGGCGCTTCCGCAGGTTGATGCAGTAGGGGCACCAGTCCGTCGCGTAGATCGTCACGTGGTTCTCGGCCATGTCAGGCGGCTTCCTTTCTCTCGTACCGGAGGAAACGGTAACGCAGGGGAAGATCACTGGGCTGATCGTCCAGGATCAGGCGTCCATTGTCGGACATGAGCCAGTCCGTGTCCGACATCAGGCCGAAGTTGTGGGGGATCGTGGGCGCGTACACGGCACGCTCGCCCAGTGCATCACCCAGCTGCACCCCCATGAGGGTCACCTCGAGGACATCACAGTCCTCGATCGTCGCAGCATACACCTGGCCGCCGCCCATGATCCACGCCGCGGGGGCGTCGATGGGCGGAATCTCGGAGACCACCGTGCCGCCGGCCGACCATTCGCCGGGGGAGCGGCTGCTGAGGATGAGGTTCTCCCGCTGCGGCAGGGGCCGGAACCTCTCCGGCAGACTCAACCAGGTACGGCGGCCCATGATGACGGGGTGGCCGCTGGTGACCTCACGAAAATGTGCCAGATCCTCCGGAACATGCCAGGGCATGCCGACTCCGTCACCGATGATGCCGTCGAGGGACTGTGCCCAGATGGCTCCCAGTACAGACATCAGACGGAGACCCTGCCCCGGATCACCGGGTGCGGGTCGTAGCCCACGACCTCGACGTCCCCGAAGGTGTACTCCGTAATGCCCGCGGCCTTGCGCAGGTTGAGTTGCGGGTAGGGTCGCGGCTCACGGGAGAGCTGCTCACGCACCTGCGCGAGGTGGTCGTTGTAGATGTGGCAGTCGCCGCCCGTCCAGATGAGCTCCCCGACCTCCAGGTGCGCCTGCTGGGCGAACATGTGCGCCAACAGTGCGTAGGAGGCGATGTTGAAGGGAACACCGAGGAACATGTCGGCCGAACGCTGGTAGACCTGCAGCGACAGACGACCGTCCACGACGTAGAGCTGGAACAGCAGGTGGCAGGGGAGCAGCGCCATCTCGTCGAGCTCCGAGACATTCCACGCGGAGACGACGTTCCGACGTGAATCCGGATTCTCCCGCAGCATGGTCAGAGCCTGCTCGATCTGGTCGACGTGCGACCCGTCCGGCGTGGGCCAGGAACGCCACTGGACGCCGTAGACGGGGCCGAGCTCACCGTCCTCATCGGCCCATTCGTTCCAGATGCGGATGTTGTTGTCCTGCAGCCACTTCACGTTGGAGTCTCCGCGCAGGAACCACAGAAGCTCACCCACGACGGAGTGCAGGTGCACTTTCTTCGTCGTGAGCAGCGGAAATGAATCAGCCAGGTCGTAGCGGAGCTGACGGCCGAACACACTGAGGGTGCCCGTACCGGTGCGGTCACCCTTGGGTGCGCCCTCGTCGAGGATCTCTCGGAGGAGGTCCTCATAGGGAGTGGAAATCGAAGCGCTCATGGAGGCCACGATACCCACCCCACCACGTGGCGGGTCTAGTAGTGGCCGTTTTCGCGGAAGTACTCGGCGGCCACGGCGAGGATCTCGTCCTTGAGCTCCGGACGGCAGATGACGATGTCCGGCATGTAGGTGTCCTTGTTGTTGTAGGTCAGCTCCGAGCCGTCCAGCCGTGAGCAGTGCAGACCCGCAGCCGTGGCGACACCCACCGGGGCCGCGGAGTCCCACTCGTACTGACCACCGGCGTGGATGTAGGCGTCATAATCCCCGAGCAGGACGTGCATGGCCTTGGCACCGGCGGAGCCGATCGCCGCGGTCTGGAAATCCAGACGGTCGGCGACGCGCAGTGCCACCGCCGGCGGGCGGTTGTGCGAGATCGCGATCTTACGGGAGAAGGGACCGGTCACCGCCCGGGCCTCGTCACTGCTGAAGACCACGCCCAGATCCGGCAGCCCCACGGCCGCGTGGGCGGGGAAACCGTTCTCCACGAGAGCGACGTGCACGGCCCAGTCCTGACGACCGGTGGCGAACTCCTTGGTGCCGTCGAGTGGGTCGACGATCCAGACACGGTCCTTCTCCAGGCGCGAAGGGTTGTCCGCCATCTCCTCGGAGAGGAATCCGTCATCCGGGCGGTGCTGCTCGAGCACCCGGGCGATCCAGTTCTGGGCCAGATCGTCGCCTGCATCGCCCAGGCTCCGGCCACGCAGGGCACCGACATTGCGGACGCCCTTGAGGATCTCTCCCGTCCCTTGAGCGATCAGGCGGGTGAGGCGGGCATCTTCCAGATGAGCAGTCATGAAGCAAACAATACCGCGCAGGTTAGAGTTGGGCATGACCAGAAGCATCCTCGATCGGTTCCGCCCGCAGGTGGCCACCTGGTTCACGGAGGTTTTCGCGGAGCCCACCCCCGTCCAGGAGGCCGCCTGGGAGGCGATCTCCGCCGGGGACCACGCACTCGTCGTCGCGCCGACCGGTTCGGGCAAGACCCTCGCCGCCTTCCTCTGGGCACTGAACAACCTGGTCGAGCGGGAGGGACAGCTGGCGCTGCCGGTGGCGGAGGGCACGGGGGCGTCGGAAAGTAAAGACGACCGCGGCGTGAAGATCCTCTACATTTCGCCCCTCAAGGCACTGGGCGTGGACGTGGAGAGCAACCTGCGCGCCCCCTTGACCGGCATCTCACGGGTCGCGCAGCGCCTGGGGTTGGACACCCCGGACATCACCGTCGGAGTGCGCTCCGGCGACACCCCGCCTGCGGAACGGGCGCGGCAGGTGCGGCGGCCGCCCGACATCCTCATCACCACCCCCGAATCCGCCTATCTCATGCTCACGTCGAAGGCCGCCGGTGTCCTGCAGAGTGTGGAGACGGTCATCATCGACGAGATCCATGCTCTCGCCGGCACGAAACGCGGCGTGCACCTGTCACTCAGCCTGGAAAGGCTCGCGCGGCTGACCGGGGGCTTCCAGCGCATCGGCCTCTCCGCGACGGTGCGCCCGCTGACCACCGTGGCTGGCTTCCTGGGAGGTGACCGTCCCGTCGAGATCATCGCCCCACCCGCAGACAAGGAGTGGGAACTCGGGGTCCATGTCGGCGTCGAGGACATGTCGGACCTGCCCGTGCCGGAGTCGGGGTCGACGATCGGTGAGTTCACCGTCGACGACCAGCTGGGACTGAGCGCTCCGCCGGAGGAATCCGCCCTGCCGCGGCAGAAGTCCATCTGGCCCTACATCGAAGAGGACGTCTACGCGCAGGTGATGGAGCACCGCTCGACGCTGGTGTTCGTCAACTCACGACGCACCGCAGAACGCTTGACCAGCCGCCTCAACGAGCTCTACGCGCAGGAGAACGACCCCGGGTCGTTGTCCCCGCCGCTGCGGCGTGACCCCGCGCAGCTGATGAAGTCCGTCGACACCGCGGGGGCCGCCCCGCCCGTCATCGCGCGCGCCCACCACGGCTCGGTGTCCAAGGACGAGCGCGCACTCACCGAGCAGATGCTCAAGGAGGGCTCGCTCAAGGCCGTCGTGGCGACCAGCTCCCTGGAGCTGGGCATCGACATGGGCGCGGTGGAACTGGTCGTGCAGGTCGAGTCGCCGCCGTCCGTGGCCTCCGGGCTGCAGCGCGTCGGCCGCGCCGGGCACTCCGTCGGCGCCGTCAGCCACGGCTCCTTCTACCCGAAACACCGCTCCGACCTGGTGCAGGCGGCGGTGACGGTGGCACGGATGCGACAGGGGCTCATTGAGGAGCTCCACGTCCCGGCGAATCCTCTGGACGTGCTCGCGCAGCAGACGGTCGCGGCGGTGGCGGCGGAGTCACTGCAGGGCAGGGACCTCGACGTCGAGGACTGGTACGACACCGTCCGCCGCGCCCGCCCCTACCGGGACCTGGCCCGCGACGTCTTTGATGCGGTCATCGACCTGGTCAGCGGCGTATACCCGTCGACGGACTTCGCCGAGCTGCGGCCACGTGTCATCTTCGACCGGATCACCGGTCAGCTCTCCGCCCGGCCCGGCGCGCAGCGGGTGGCCGTCATCTCGGGCGGCACCATCCCTGACCGTGGCATGTTCGGGGTGTTCCTCCTGGGTGGGGAGGGGGCGCCGCGCCGGGTGGGCGAACTCGACGAGGAGATGGTCTACGAGTCCCGCGTCGGAGATGTGTTCACCCTCGGGGCCTCCAGCTGGCGCATCGAGGACATCACGCGCGACCAGGTGCTCGTCAGCCCCGCGCCGGGCCACACCGGGCGCCTGCCCTTCTGGACAGGCGACGCCGCCGGCCGCCCCTACGAGCTGGGTCTGGCCCTGGGTGCCTATCGACGCGATGTTCACGCAGACCCTTCCGTGGTCCGCGACCTGGACGACCACGCCCACACCAACCTCGTCGCCTTCCTCGCGGAGCAGGAGGAGGCCACCGGTGTAGTCCCAGATGAGAAGACCCTGGTGCTCGAGCGCTTCCGGGACGAGCTCGGGGACTGGCGGGTCATCCTCCACACCCCCTTCGGCCGCGGGGTCAACGCCGCCTGGGCACTGGCTGTCGGAGCGCGGATCTCGGAACGCACCGGCATGGATGCCCAGGCCGTCGCCGGTGACGACGGTATCGTCCTGCGCCTGCCCGAGGGCGAGGCCGACCCCGATGCCTCCCTGTTCCTCTTCGACGCCGACGACATCACTGACCTGGTCACCGAGCAGGTCGGAAACTCCGCGTTGTTCGCCTCCCGCTTCCGTGAATGCGCCGCCCGCGCCCTGCTCCTGCCGCGTCGCCACCCGGGCAAACGTGCACCGTTGTGGCAGCAGCGTCAGCGGGCTGCCCAGCTTCTCGACGTCGCCCGCAAATACCCCAGCTTCCCCATCATCCTGGAGACCGTCCGCGAGTGCCTCCAGGACGTCTATGACCTGCCCGCGCTGGTGGAGGTGTGCCGCAACCTGGCGACCCGGCGGATCCGCATCTCCGAGGTCACCACCGACCAGCCCAGCCCTTTCGCGTCCTCGTTGCTGTTCAACTACACCGGTGCGTTCATGTACGAGGGAGACAGCCCGCTGGCGGAGAAACGGGCCGCGGCACTCGCCCTTGACCCGGCGCTGCTGGCCAAACTCCTCGGTACCGTGGAACTGCGCGAACTGCTCGATCCGGAGATCATCGCCGAGGTCCACGACCAGCTGCGCCGCCCGCCGCGCACCCCCGAGGAGCTCGTCGATGCCCTGCGCCGCCTCGGGCCGCTGCCCCTCGACGAGATCCCGGTCCCCTGGAACAGCCTCGGCGACCGCGTGATGGAGGTCCGCATCGGCGGCCGTCCCCACCTCGCCCAGACGCTCGACGCACCGTTGCTGCGCGACGGCCTGGGCATCCCCGTGCCGCCCGGGGTGCCCGCCCAGGTGGAGACCATCGTCGACGCCCTCGAGCAGCTCGTCTCCCGGTGGGTGCGCACCCGCGGCCCCTTCGTCCTGCGCGACCTCGCCGATGCCTTCGGGCTCGCCGTCAGTGCCGCCCATTCCGCCCTGCGCCCCCTGCTCACTGACGCCCGCCTCGTCGACGGCCACTTCCGTCAGGGCATTGACGAGCAGGAGTACTGCGCGGCGGAGGTCCTCTCGGTCATCCGCCGCCGCTCGCTCGCCGCGGCCCGCGCCGCCACCCGCCCCGTCACCGGATCCACCTACGCACGTTTCCTCATCGACTGGCACCAGATCGACGGCCCGCTGCGGGGTGCGGACGGCGTATTCAACGTCCTCGAGCAGCTCGCCGGAGTGCGGCTGCCCGCCAGCGCCTGGGAATCCCTCGTCCTGCCCTCCCGGGTACGCGACTACGACCCGCTGCACCTCGACGAGCTCACCGCCAACGGCGAGGTCCTCATCGTCGGGGCCGGCACCGCCGCCGCCCGCGACCCGTGGATCATGCTCCTGCCCGCCGATCTCGCCGCGGACCTCGTGCCCCAGGTCGAGGCGGAGGGGCTGACCTTCATCCAGGAGCAGGTCATGGAGATCCTCCGCCGGGGAGGTGGCTTCCTCTTCGCGGACCTGCAGCGGGAACTCACGGAGATGGTCACCACCGCCGAACTACGGGAGGCGATCTGGGGGCTTGTCGACGCCGGCCTCGTCAGCCCCGACGGCTTCGCCCCGGTCCGGGCACGCCTGGCCACCACCGGCGGCACCACGGCCCACCGGGCACGCCGCCGTCCCAACCGCTCCCGGCTGCGCTCCGGCCCACCCCTCGACATGGGCGGACGCTGGGCCCTCACCGTCCCATCCGGCCGGGACGCCACCACCCGCTCCGTCATCCAGGGCGAAACCTGGCTCGACCGCTACGGTGTGGTCACCCGCGGCAGCGTCGTCGCCGAGGAGGTGCTCGGTGGCTTCGCCCTGGCCTACAAGGTACTCAGCGGCTTCGAGGAGTCCGGAAAGGCCATGCGCGGCTACTTCATCGAGGGGCTGGGGGCGGCGCAGTTCTCCACGCCGGCGGTCATCGACCGTCTCCGGGGACTCGACGGTGACGGCCTGCCCCCGGACCTCCACGACCCGCAGCTCACCGTCCTCGCCGCCGCGGACCCCGCCAACCCCTACGGTGCGGCCCTGCCGTGGCCCGCCACCGGCCCCTCCCGTGCCGCCGGCGCCATGGTGGTGCTTGCCGACGGCGTCCTGCTCGCCCACCTCACCCGCGGCGGCCGCACCCTCACCGTCTTCGAGGACGAGCACCTCGACCTCGTCGTCAGGGCGTTGAACAGCCATGACGTCGTCGTCGAGAAGCTCAACGGCCAGCCGGTCTTCGATTCCCCCCTGCTGGGGGCGTTGCGGGAGGCGGGGGCGTCGATAAGCCCGCGGGGGGCGCGCATCGGCGGTCGCGCGGCTCCTCCCCGTACCCCCGTGAGGGGGCGGCGCGTGGTCGACGTCCTCGAGGAGATCAGTTTCGACGACGAATAACCGCAGCTGATGCGACCCCGCCCACTGAAATAGGCAGAGTTACAACGATGTCGGGGAGGGGCGTTGCCCATACTTTCTCCCGGGGGGATTACCCTCCGCGGGGCGCGGTCGGGGGCCGCGCCCCCGGGGCTGTAGCGTGAAGACGTGCCCGAAGGTGACTCCGTACTCCAGCTCTCCCGGCGCCTGCAGTTCATGACCGGCCGGGAAGTCCTCCACACCTCCCTGCGCGTGCCCTCAGTCGCGCTCACCAGCTTCGACGGCGAGCTCGTCGACCGCGTCTGGCCCTACGGAAAACACCTGTTCATGCAGTTCGGCGAGCGGATCCTGCACACCCACCTCAAGATGGAGGGCACATGGGCGATCCACCGCGTCGGTGACCGGTGGCGTAAACCAGGACACACCGCACGCGTCGTCCTCCAGCTCGCCGACGCCCACCCCATCGAGGTCGTCGGACACTCCCTCGGACTCGTCCGCGTCTTCCCCACCAACCACTACCACGAGCAGATCGCCCACCTGGGCCCCGACGTGCTGGGGGAGGAGTGGCCCACCGGTGGCCGGGAAGAGGCCCGCCGCCGCATCCTGGCGACCCCCGCCGCCACCATCGGTGAAGCCCTCCTCGAACAGCGCAACCTCGCCGGCGTCGGCAACGAGTACCGCGCCGAGATCTGCTTCCTCTGCGGCATCCACCCGGCCCGCCGAGTGATGGACGTCGACGTGGACCATGTCCTCGACGTGACCCGCCGCATCATGTGGGCCAACCGCGACACCCCCGTCCGCGTCACCACCGGGGTGCGCCGCGCCGGGGAGACCACCTATGTCTTCGGCCGCCACGGCCGCCCCTGCCGCCGCTGCCGCACCCCGATTCAGCGGGCCTGGCTGGGGGAGCGCATCATCTGGTGGTGCCCTGCATGTCAGCCTGCCGCGCCTGGCTACGTCGCCGTGCCCGTCGTACCAACAGGCCGACCACCCCGAGGAGCGCGATACCGACGATGACATAGACCACCGTGGAGTACTCGCTGACGTACTTTTCCACCAGGTGGTAGTTGTCGCCCAGCAGCACTCCGGCGTAGATGAGCACTGCGTTCCACAGGGCGGAACCGGAAAGCGTCATGAGACCGAAGGCCACCGGGTTCATCCGGTCGATGCCCGCCGGGATCGAGATGAGCGAGCGGATGCCCGGAATGAGACGCCCGAAAAACACCGACCAACGGCCGTACCGGTCGAACCACGCCAGAGACTTATCGACGTCCTCCGGCTCCACCAGCCACATCCACTCCGCCACCTGGCGCAGTCGCTGGGTGCCGATCGCCGCCCCCACCCAGTAGAGCAGGAACGCACCCAGCACCGACCCGGCGGTGGCCCAGAGGAACGCCGCCCACACATTGAGGTCTCCCCGTGCGGCGGTGAAACCCGCCAGGGGCAGGACGACCTCGGAGGGGATCGGTGGGAAGAGGTTCTCCAGGAGGATGGCGACGCCGACACCAGGGGCACCGAGGACCTCCATGAGGCGGACGACCCAGTCGACGATGGAGGAGATCATGGCGGTGACCCTACTCCTGTGCAAGCCCCTTCAGGAGGTCTGTTGCGGGGAAGACGGGCCTTCCCGGCCTTTTCTTCGGCTTCCTTCAGCCTTCTGCAGGTTCTCCCGTCCAACTCCGAGAAGCGCTGGAGCAGGTACGGCCTGGGGCAGACCAGCATCGGTTTCCACTAGATTCGAGGGTGTGAAACTCCTGCTGAACATCATCTGGTTCATCACCGGCGGATTCCTGCTTGCCGCCGGCTACATTATCTTCGGCATCCTGGCCTGCCTGTTCGTGATCACCATCCCGGCGGGCATCGCCTCCTTCCGCATGGCGAACTACGCGATCGCCCCCTTCGGACGCTCCGTGGTCCAGCCTGTGGGTGGGGTGAGCGGCATGTCGGGCTTCAGCAACGTCATCTGGTTCCTCATCGCCGGACTGTGGCTGGCCATCGGCCACATCACCACGGCTGCGGCACAGGCGGTGACGATCATCGGTATCCCGCTGGCCTGGGCCAACCTCAAGATGATCCCGGTGACGTGCTTCCCCTTCGGCAAGCAGATCGTCGCCTCCGACCGGATCCCCTTCGGCTACGAGCCGATGGTCACGCTGTAGGCAGGCCGGATCAGGCGTTGGCCAGAGCCACCGCCGAAAGGTCCCGGATCGGGTGCCGGTTGACCCGCGGGGGACCACCATCCGGGGGATGATGCACCACCCCACCCGGCTCCCGCGCCATCCGCCCATACCGCGCCGGCTGGGCCGGATCATCATCGTTGCGCGCATTGTGCACCGGACACAACATCGTCAACTCAGCGATGTTGGTGTTCCCGCCCTGCGCCCAGGCAGTCAGATGATGGACCTGACACTGCGACGCCGGGGTAGTACACCCCGGATACGGACACACGATCGTCTCCGCGGACAACAGCACACGCTGCTTGAAGTTCGCGAAACGCTCATCCCGGTACAGGTTCACCCCACCGGCCACCGGATCAAAGATCCCGACGTAGGCCTCCTCCACCATCGCTTCGGCCACCAGCTCCGCCCCGGTGATGGTGGTGCCGTCGGTGCGGGCGAACACCGTCTCATCGCCTTCCTGGCGCAGGATCGCCGTCGACTCCGCCAGCGGCAGCACGGTGACCACCACCTCACGGGCAGCAGTCCCGCCCCCGCCCTTCGCAGCCAGGAATGCGTCGAACATCGCCTGTTCATATCCCAGCTGCGGGTCTTTGCGACGCAACTGGGACGCCTCCGCCCGGATCCCCTGCAGCACCCGCTCGATGAGCCGCTCCGGCCCGGTGACGGTGAAGGTGCGCAGCCCCTGGGCGTCAGTGTTCCTGCCACCCCGCAGGGCACGGCGACCGTAGGCCTTCTTCGCCGCATCCGTGACAGCCCGGTTGTACTCGCGCACCCGGGCGGCAGCGAAGCGGTCGATCTCCTCGACGGTACCGCGCAACCCCACCAGCTCCAGACGCAGCTCCCACTCCGACACGACAGCACCCCGCAGCAGCTTCTTCGTG
>CAJDUQ010000027.1_pt1 | contig 31197 bp, 27 predicted proteins | sample 7390901 | NCBI WGS metagenome assembly CAJDUQ01 (sample SAMEA7055691, study PRJEB34461) | soil metagenome | biome: terrestrial ecosystem; feature: Peninsula; material: soil | place: Antarctica | collected 2016 | reverse complement strand
AACTCGGCGTACGCACGAGGAATGAACTGCCGCGGGTGCTCAGGGATCTCTGATGCCGCTACTCCGGAAAGCCCCGGTCCGTCATCAGACCCGGGGGAGGGCGATGCGCACTGTCGTTCCCCGGGGCTGGTTCCGCTCGTAGGTGATCTCGCCCCCGGTGTGCTGATGGCACTGGGATATGTCGCGATCACTCTCTGGCAGTCACGCCCGGGCAAGACCGGCGATTCAGTCGTGGATCCCACCGCCCAGGAACCGCGCCGACCTGTGCCGGAAATCCTGTTGGCAATGCTGGTGATCATCTTCGCCGGCATCGCCACCCCCACGGAAGCAGCCGCGTTCGGCGCCATCACCTCGATCATCATCGCGTTCACTGCCGGACGATTCAAGGTGAAGGACCTCTACGCCGCCGGCATCAGCAGCGTGCGTATCACCGGCACCATCTTCATCCTCGTCATGGCCTCCACGCTCTATTCACAGATCATGGCCTACATGGGGGCGACGACCGGCCTGGTGCGATGGGTGGGAGCATCGATTGTCAACGGCGCACTCATGATGCTGCTGATCGTCGCCACCCTGCAGATCGGTAACATCTCGCCACCATTCGGTATGGGACTGTTCGTCATGAAATCCTCTGCCCCGTGGCTGCCCATCCTCACCATCTACCGCGCTGCGCTGCCCTGGATCATCTCCGACCTGATCATCATCCTCATCCTCTGCCTGTTCCCGGTCCTGGTCACCTTCCTGCCGGCCCTCATGGCGCAATAACCTCCTCCCCCTATCGACCCGGAAACGCCACACGGCGCTTCCGGGTCGATTGAGTTGCTACCGTGAGGTCAACACCGTCCCCCACCATCAGGAGCCAGCCCCATGTTCGACCTGCACAACCAGACCGCCATCGTCACGGGAGGTGCCGCCGGAATCGGCCGCGGTATCGTCGAGTCCCTCCGCGAGGCCGGTGCCACCGTCATCATCGCCGACCTCGACCTCGCCGCCGCTGAGCGCACCGCCGCCGAGACCGGCTCCCACGCCCGCCATCTCGACGTCACCGACCGTGATCAGGTCCGCGCCGTATTCGCCGACATCGCCGAGAAATTCGACGGCATCCAGATCCTCTGCTCCAATGCCGGGATCTTCCCGCAGGCCACCCTCGACGAGCTCACCGACGAGAAGTGGGCGCAGATGTTCGACATCAACACCCGCGGCACCTTCGTCGTCGTCCAGGAGGCCCTTCCGTACATGCGGAAGCAACGCTACGGCCGCATCGTCATCACCACCTCGATCACCGGCTCCCACACCGGTTACCCCGGCTGGTCGCACTACGGTGCCTCGAAGGCCGCCCAGCAGGGCTTCATGCGCGGCGCCGCCCTCGAGGTCGCCCGCGACGGCATCACCGTCAACGGTGTCCTGCCGGGCAACATCCTCACCGACGGGCTGAGTGCCCAGGGCGAGGAGTACCTCGCGCAGATGGCCCGCGGCATCCCCGCCCTGCGTCTGGGCGACCCACGTGACATCGGCAACGCCGCCGCCTTCCTCGCCTCCCGGGAAGCCGGCTACATCACCGGACAGACCCTCGTCATCGACGGCGGCCAGATCCTGCCCGAGTCCCCCGAGGCGATCCTCCCGCCGCACGACGACTGACAGGTGCGAAGGCACTTGTTCGGGATGACCCCGCCCGGCGGTACGGATGCTCGGGACCAGTAGTGGTCTCGAGCATGCGGATCCGAGATTGGCGCGCGGGCATGCAGGTGTCGAGCAGCAACAACAAAGGGGCCCCGCAGGGCCCCTTTCACGTGACTGCCTCTAAGCGTTGAGCTTGCGGTAGTCGAAGACGGTGTCGATGATGCCGTACTCCCGGGCCTCCTCGGCCGTGAGGATCTTGTCACGGTCGGTGTCCAGGCGGATCTGTTCCGCGGACTTACCGGTGTGACGCGAGAGGGTCTCCTCCATGAGGCGACGCATGCGTTCGATCTCGGCTGCCTGGATCTCCAGGTCGGAAACCTGGCCCTGGGTTCCCTGGGTGGCGGGCTGGTGGATGAGCACGCGGGCGTTCGGCAGGGCGGCACGCTTACCCGGCGCACCGGCGGCCAGCAGCACGGCGGCGGCGGAGGCAGCCTGGCCGAGGCAGACGGTCTGGACGTCGGGACGGACGTACTGCATGGTGTCGTAGATCGCCATCAGCGCGGTGAAGGAACCACCGGGGCTGTTGATGTACATCGTGATGTCGCGGTCGGGGTCGAGGCCCTCGAGCACGAGCAGCTGCGCCATGATGTCGTTGGCGGAGGTGTCGTCGACCTGGGTGCCCAGGAAGATGATGCGCTCCTCGAAGAGCTTCGCGTACGGGTTGGTCTCCTTGGTGCCGTAGGCGGACTGCTCGATGAAGGAGGGCAGGACGTAACGCGACTGGGGCATCTGGAATCCGTTGTTCATAATCTCTCTTCTCACATTCCCTAGTTGCTGATCGGGCCCTCAGCGTGGCTGATGACATGGTCGACGAGTCCGTACTCCTTGGCCTGCTGTGCCGTGAACCAGCGGTCGCGGTCGGAGTCCTTGGTGATCTGCTCGAAGGTCTGGCCGGTGTGCTCGGCGATGAGCTGGGCCATCTCGCGCTTGGTCTGGGCGAACTGCTCGGCCTGGATGGCGATGTCAGAGGCGGTACCGCCGACACCGGCCGACGGCTGGTGCATCATGATGCGGGCGTGCGGCAGGGCGTAACGCTTGCCCTTGGTGCCGCCGGAGAGCAGGAACTGTCCCATGGAGGCCGCCAGACCCATGCCGTAGGTGGCGATGTCGCACGGGGAGTACTTCATCGTGTCGTAGATCGCCATGCCGGCGGTGACGGAACCACCCGGGGAGTTGATGTACAGCGAGATGTCGCGGCTCGGGTCCTCCGCCGTCAGCAGCAGGATCTGCGCGCAGATCTTGTTGGCGATCTCATCGTCGACCTGCTGGCCGAGGAAGATGATGCGCTCACGCAGCAGGCGCTCGTACACCGAGTCGCCGAGGTTCATGCCCGCCCCCGGGGACGTCATCCGGATCTGATCAGTCATGTCAGTCAAACTCCTGTGTCTCATTTTTGTCGATGGGTCCCAGGGTACTAGCGGTGCTCCCCGGACCGCCCTTCTGTTCGCTCACAGCGTCCCAACGCTTCTCGACGCGCCCGCATTCCCGATGCCCCTGTCACGGACGACCTGCACTTCCCTGTGACGTTGTGAACGCTTTGCACCGAAGTTAAACGCCGTCAGCGGTGTGGGCCCGGTGGCGGAAACAGTTATCCGTCATCATCTGCGGCACCGTGCTCCCCGGGCTGGCGAAGTAGACCCGGACCCGCCTCCAGAACCCTGCCACGGTGGCCTTCTTCTCATCGGTGAGGATCTCGGAGCAGACCACACGGGAATGATCATCGACTGTGCGATGCCGGTAGACACACCCACGTCCCGGTGTGGCGCCGTTTCGATACTGTTTGCTCTGATGACGGCCGGCGGCCCCGTCCTGTTGGGGGCCACGTCTATGGCCCGCCGCCCTCCTCCGTCGGGGATGATGCGGAGTTTCTTGATGTCGACAGGGACCGGGGTCACCGCGGAGCGGGGGTCCCGGGTCGTAGCCGATACGGTGAGGACCCCTCCGGAGTGTTCCCGGTGGGTGATGATCCGGCGTCCGGTGCATCGGGGCATTCGGAGCGGGTGTGCTGCACCCACCGGTTGACAGTGGCGGGTGAGACCTGGAATCGTTCGGCGACTCGTCGTCAGGTCCGGCCCTGTGTCAGGAGCAGGTCGATCAGTCTTCTTCCCGGATGGGCCAGTGGGGCGTCACGGTGTGCCATGGAAGCTTCCGTGGTTGGTGTTCGTGTGGGTCACCTACACCACTACCGGAGGCTTCCTCTTTGTGCCCACACCATTCACACCCTCCCGAGGAAGCACATTCAGTCCGCGAAAAGCCGGTGACTCCCAACCTGATACGAACGATCCATGCCCCGCCCCGTGAACACAAGAACGCGCCCCCGACCACACTTGTCGGGGGCGCGTTCAGCGTCACAGAAAGGACTAGTCCTCGGAAGCCTCGGCCTCAGCCTCGGTCTCCGGCTCCTCACCGAAGTACTCGGAGGGGTCGACGTCGTTGCCGGCGTCATCCTTGACGGAGACACGGCAGATGGCGGCGGCCAGGGCCTTGCCGCGGCGGACGTCAGAGAACAGGTTCGCGATCTGGCCGGACTGCTGCAGCTGGCCGACGAACTGGTTCGGGTCCATACCGTAGGACTGGGCGGTGAACAGGATGTGGTCGGTGAGCTCCTGCTGGGAGACCTCCGGGTTCTCCTGCTCGGCCAGGGTGTCCAGGAACAGCTGGGTGCGGACGGCGTCCTCGGAATCCTCGCGGGCCTGCTTGTCGAACTCCTCACGGGTCATGCCCTGTGCCTTGAGGACTTCGTTGAGGGCGTCCTCGTCGTGGGCCATCTGGCCGAGCAGCTGGTGGAGCTGCTGGTGGACCTGCTCGTCGACGATGGACTCCGGCAGAGCGAAGTCGGTCTTCTCCAGAGCGGACTTCAGGACCTCGTCGCGGATGTTGGCGGCCTGCTGCGCCTTCTTGGACTCCTCGACCTGGGCCCTGGTGGCCTCACGCAGCTCGTCGGCGGTGTCGAACTCGGACGCCAGCTGGGCGAACTCGTCGTCGAACTCCGGGAGCTTGCGCTCCTTGGTCTGCTGGACGTGGACGGCCACGGTGGCCTCCTTGTCCTTGTGCTCACCCGAGGCGATCTTGGTGGTGAACTCGTTGTCCTCGCCGGTCTTCATGCCGCGCAGAGCGGTGTCGAGGCCGTCGATGAGGTCGCCCTGGCCGATCTCATAGGACAGGCCCTCTGTGGTGGCCTCGTCGATGACCTCGCCGTCGATGGTGGCCTTGAGGTCGATGACGGCGAAGTCGCCGGTCTTCAGCTTGCGCCTGGTGTCCTTGAGCTCGCCGAAGCGGCCGCGCAGACGGTCGATCTCCTCGTCGACGGCAGCGTCGTCGACCTCGAGGGCCGGGACGGTGACGGACAGCTCGGAGAAGTCCGGAACCTCGAACTCGGGACGGATGTCGACCTCGGCGGTGAACTCGACGAACTCGTTGTCCTCGATCTTGGTGACGTCGACGGTCGGCTGACCGATGGCGACGATCTCGTTCTCCTCAACGGCCTTCTGGTACTGGGCCGGAAGCATGTCGTTGACGACCTGCTCCAGGATCGGACCGCGGCCGAAGCGGGCGTCGATGAGCTGGCGCGGTGCCTTGCCCTTACGGAAACCCGGGATGGACACCTGCTGAGCGAGGGCCGTGTAGGCCTGGTCAACCTCAGTCTTCAGGTCCTCGAAGGGGACGTTGACGGTGAGCTTGACGCGGGTGTCGCTCAGCTTCTCGACGGAACTCTTCACGAGTAACTCTCCTGGTTTCACATTGAATGTCAGTTCATTTAGGCCGGCCGGAGCCGGACCCTACGTCGGGGCGACAGGATTTGAACCTGCGACCCCCTGCTCCCAAAGCAGGTGCGCTACCAAACTGCGCCACGCCCCGTAGGTGTGTACAGCAGTCTACCGGCAACCATATTCTGGCCGCCGCATGGGGGTCGGAAAGTGGTCCGGGGACGGGCTGAAGAACAGAGCCCCGCGCCGGCGTTCACCGGTGCGGGGCTCTGAAAAATTGGAGGGAATGACGGGAATCGAACCCGCGTCTTCAGCTTGGAAGGCTGAGGTATTAGCCACTATACGACATTCCCCTGCGTGTGCCGGATCAGTGTAGCGCATGGGGCGGGTTTTGTGAAAACCGGAACAAGACGGCGTCGAAAAGCGTTGTAGGAGTGACTGATTCGACGACTACCGAAAGTGACCTAATCGTGGAACTTCTCCTCCTCCTGCTGATCCTCGGCGGTGGCGCCGCCTACTTCATGAACCGGCAGAACAAGAACCGGGCGGCGGAGGTCGAACAGAATCGTCTCGCCGACGCGCAGGCCGACGCCCGTCGCTGGATCGAGCGTCTGGGCTCGCAGGTGCTGACCATCGCAGGCTCCGATGCCGCATCCACACAGGCCATCGCCGACGCCTCGGAGCGCTACAACGCCGCGGCCTCCGCCATCTCCCAGGCGCAGACCGTGAAGCAGGCGGAGCTGGCCCGTGAATCCGCCCTCGAGGGTCTGCACTACATGAATGCCGCCCGCGAGATCATGGGCATGACCCCCGGTCCGGAGCTGCCCCCGCTGGAGGGGCAGCGCAACGCCGGCAAGGTCACCGAGCGTCGCACCATCGAGCACGAGGGTCAGACCATCACCGCGTCCCCGGTGGCCACCGATCAGACCCCGAACTACTACCCGGGTGGCAACGTCGCGGGCCGTCCGGTCCCGGCCGGCTGGTACTCCCGCCCGTGGTGGCAGGAGGCGATGCTCACCGGCATGTGGACGGCGTCCTCGATGATGATGTTCTCCATGATGTTCTCCGGGATGGCGGGGGTCGGCTACGGCGGTGACGCCTGGGCCTCCGGCTACGGCGAGGGCTACGAGGAGGGCCTCGCCGCCGGTGGCGAGGACATGGGTGGTGACATGGGCGGCGCCGAGGACATGGGTGGCGACATGGGCGGAGACGGCGGCGGGCTTTTCGACGGTGGCCTGTTTGACGGCGGTTTCGACTTCGACTTCTGATCCGGGCGTACCATCGCGGACATGACCCCGCAGATTCCTGACATCACGCTCAACGACAACACGTCAATCCCGCAGCTGGGATTCGGCGTGTTCCAGATTCCCGCGGAGGACACCGAACGGCTCGTCTCCGTCGCCCTCGAAGCCGGCTACCGCCACATCGACACCGCAGCGGTCTACCGCAACGAGGAGGGCGTCGGCCGCGCCATCGCCGCGTCCGGCATCCCGCGCGACGAGATCTACGTGACCACCAAGCTGTGGAACCGTCGCCACGACGACGCGGACGCCGCACTGGCCGAGTCCCTGGAGAGGCTCGGTCTCGACCACGTCGACCTCTATCTCATCCACTGGCCGTGCCCGAAGCAGAACCGCTATGTCGAGGCGTGGAAGCAGCTCATCGAGCTGCGCTCACAGGGCCTGACCACCTCGATCGGTGTGTCCAACTTCCTGCCGGAGCACCTCGACCGCCTCGAGATGACCTCCACCGTCCTGCCGGTGGTCAACCAGATCGAGCTGCACCCGGCGTTCCAGCCGTGGAAGGACATCGACGCCGCCCGTGTCCACGGCATCAAGGTGCAGGCCTGGTCCCCGCTGGGTATGGGCCGCAACGGGCTTCTTGATGCCCCTGAGATCCGCGAAGTCGCGGACGCCCACGGGGTGTCCCCGGCTCAGGCGATCATCCGCTGGCATCTCCAGAACGGCGTGATCCTGTTCCCGCGTTCCTCGCACGAGGAGCGCATCCGTGAGAACATCGACGTCTTCGGCTTCGAGCTCAGCGACGACGAGATGGCCACGATCACGTCACTGGACGAAGGTGAGGCGGGAAGGGTCGGGCCGCACCCGAACGAGTTTGAACCCTTGCCTGACGGAAACTGATCGCCACCCAGCGTCCATCGCGGAACTCCACCGCCCCTTCGTCGGCGAACTTCTCCAGCCACCCGGTCATGGGCCAGAACCCCCATATCTCGTAGAAGCGTTCGGCGTTGCGGAGGATGTCGTGGAAGTGCTCCCACGGCGGATCCGACACCGGGTGCCACTGGTGGTAGGCGTGGGCACCCCCGACCCAGATGAGCGGGATCTCCTCCGCCCGCAGGTGCTGGGCGAAGTCGGTGTCCTCCGCGCCATAGCCCGTGTAGCCCTTGTCGAAGCCCCCGAAGGCGCGACGGATATGCCGCCAGGTGCGGGCGGTGACGGCGAAGGACAGAGACCGGAAGAGTGCATGACCGCGGTCATCGGCACGCAGGAGGGTGCCGGCGGGCGGATTGGGCCGGGCCGGGTCGGGTGACGGGCGGACGGTGCGGGTGTCACCGTCCTTCAGATAGGTGACCGGTCCGGCGACGACGGCGTCAGGGTGGGCGTCGAGCGCCGCCCGATAGTGGTCCAGCATCCCCTCGCCCGGCAGGCAGTCCGCGTCGAGGAAGACGATCATGTCGTCTGCCTCCCGGGAGCCCTTGACAGCGAGGTCACCGCCGAGGTTGCGGGCCCCGGCGAGGGAGAATTCGCCGAGGGGGACGACCTCGGAGTCCGGGAGCGCGGCGGCCAGCGCCTGCCTGTCCCCCAGCGCCACCACGATGTGCCGCACCGACTGCGGCAGGCACTCCGCCTGCCTGACGACGTGCGCGAGCCTCCCTGCATCAGCGAGAGTCACCACAGCCACAGAGGTCACAATCCAGCCACCTTCCCGATCACTTCAGCCGAACGACGTTCCGCACCGGAAGTCTGCCACCGGATCCACTGACTGTCCAGCATGTTCGCGAACGCCACGACCTCCAGTCACTCGGGCAGCGGCGGGAAACCCGCGGCGGCGAGCACCTGCTCCATGGCGGGCTGCTCACCGAAGGGGCGTTCCTGGGGCAGGATGAACGCCCGCGCTGAACCTCGCGTGTGCGAGGTCCGCCACGCCCCGGGACGGAAAAACCCGCGGCCTCTGATGCAGAGGTCGCGGGTCTGGCTGCCTGGGGGTACTACTCGGTCGGGAGCTCCGGGGCGACGCCGGTGCGCTCGTAGTCGGCGAGGATGTCGATGCGGCGCTGGTGGCGCTCCGCCTTCGACCACTCCTGGTCCAGGAAGGCGTCGACGATGGCCAGGGCCTCCTCCTCGGAGTGCATGCGGCCACCGAGGCCGATGAGCTGGGCGTTGTTGTGCTCACGCGCCAGGCGGGCGGTCTCCGGGGACCAGGCCAGTGCACAGCGGGCACCCTTGACCTTGTTCGCGGCGATCTGCTCGCCGTTCCCGGATCCACCGAGGACGATGCCCAGGGAGCCCGGGTCGTTCACGGTGCGGGAGGCGGCCTCGATGCAGAAGGCCGGGTAGTCGTCGTCGGCATCGTAGGTGTGGGCGCCACAGTCAATGACGTCGTGGCCCTGCTTCTTCAGGTGCTCGGCGATGATGTTCTTCATGTCAAAGCCGGCATGGTCTGCTCCAAGGTAAACGCGCATGGGGCTGATCCTACCCGGACACCCGGACGGCCCGGAGACGGGTCGGCGGGGTCGGGATGATGCCACTGCTCTTCCACCCCCTACATGCATATGCGCCGTGATCGATCAGGGCGTCAATGCGCGTAGGGGGTGGAAGAGCGGTGACAGCGCGGCAACGACCGGAGACGTCAGACCCGGGGCTCTTCGGTGCGGGAGCGCTTGAGCTCGAAGAAGTGGGGGAACCGGGCGAGGCGCACGGCGGCGTCGAAAAGCTCCCCGGCCTCCTCCCCCTCCGGGACGCGGGTGATGACGGGACCGAAGAAGGCCGAGTCACCGAACTTGAGTACGGGGGTGCCGACATCGTCGCCGACCGCGTCCATCGCGGCAGCGTGGAACTCACGCATCTGCTCGTCGACCTGCTCGGAGTGGGCGGTGGTGGCGTAGATGGAGCTCAGTCCAGCCTCCTTGAGGGCGCGCTCGATGACGCCGTCGTAGGCGCGCTCGCCCTTCTTACCGCTCTCCTTTCCTGCGTGGATGATGGAACCCATGGTGGTGTAGAGGTTGTCCACCTCGGAGGGCTCCTCGAGGGCGACGCGGGTGAAGACGCGGGCCGGGCCCCACGCAGCCTCCATCTTGGCCAGGTACTCGGGGTCGAGGTCGCGGCCCTCATTGAGCACGGACAGGGACATCGGCCGCCAGGTGACTGAGATGTCACGGACCTTCTCCACCTCCTTGATCCAGCGGGAGGTCAGCCAGGCGAAGGGGCAGGTGACATCGAACCAGAAGATGACATTGTTGTTTGACATGTCCCCAGAATAGGTGCGGGTTACGCTGGGGGCGCGGAACAGCCACCCCCGACCGAGGAGACCCTCCCTTGACCTCCATCAACCTGACCCGCGAGGAAGCCGCCCACCGGGCACGGCTGCTCGCGGTGGATCATTACGACATCGCCCTCGACCTCACCGCCGACGAAGAGTTCGGCAGCCTCACAACCGTGACGTTCACGGTGCGGGAGGCAGGGTCCACATTCATCGACCTCCGCGCTGCCCGCGTGGACGGGGTCTACCTCGACGGGAACAACATCCGCCGCGAGGCCCTCACCCTCAACGAGAACGGCTACGACGAGACCTACGGCATCATGCTGAAGGACCTGACGCCGGGCCGTCACTCTCTGCGCGTGACCGCGAGCATCCCCTACTCCCGCACAGGTGAGGGCCTGCACCGTTTTGTCGACCCGGCGGACAATGAGGTCTACCTCTACTCCCAGTTCGAGACCGCCGACGCCAAGCGCGTCTTCGCCTGCTTCGACCAGCCCGACCTCAAGGCGACCTACAGCCTGAGCGTCACCACCCCCGCGGAGTGGAAGGTCGTCTCCAACGCGGAACAGACCACCACGGTGCAGGGTCCGCACGCGACGCACCGCTCCCGCATCGACTATCCCCTGTCGACCTACCTCGTCGCCGTGTGCGCGGGCCGCTTCCACGAGGTCACCTCCACCTGGCACGGCACGCTCACCCACCACCCGGAGACCCCGGCCGACCAGCCCACCGAGCTGACCGTCCCGATGGGCCTGTACTGTCGTCGCTCCCTCGGCCGCCACCTCGACGCGGACCGGCTGTTCGCGGAGACGAAGCAGGGTTTCGACTGGTACCACGAGCACTTCGGCATGGCGTACCCGTTCGGCAAGTACGACCAGGTCTTCTGCCCGGAGTTCAACTTCGGTGCGATGGAGAACGCCGCCTGCGTGACCATCCGCGACGAGTACGTGTTCACCTCGAAGGCCACCCACTACAAGTACGAGCGTCGCGCGGAGACCATCCTCCACGAGCTGGCGCACATGTGGTTCGGTGACCTGGTCACCATGCAATGGTGGGATGACCTGTGGCTCAACGAGTCCTTCGCCACCTGGTCCGCGGCGATCTCCCAGGCGGAGGCCACGCAGTACGACACGGCGTGGGTGACGTTCGCGAACGTCGAGAAGTCCTGGGCCTACTCCCAGGACCAGCTGCCTTCCACCCACCCGATCCTGGCGGACGCCACCGACATCGAGACCGTCGAGCAGAACTTCGACGGCATCACCTACGCCAAGGGGGCCAGCGTGCTCAAGCAGCTGCAGGCCTACGTCGGGCGGGACGCCTTCCTGTCGGGTGTGCGCCGCCATTTCGCAGATCATGCGTGGGGCAACGCCACCTTCGATGACCTGCTCGGCGCGCTGGAGGCCGCCTCCGGCCGTGACCTGTCCGGCTGGGCCGGGCAGTGGCTCAGGACCACCGGCATCAACCGCCTCGCCCCGTCCTTCACCGTCACCGACGGCGCCTACAGCTCCTTCGCCGTCGCCCAGGACGGCGCGGAGCCCGGCGCGGGTGAGCTGCGTACCCACCGTGTGTGCGTCGGCCTCTACTCGCTTGTCGATGCCCGCGTGACCCGCACCCACCGCGTCGAACTGGACGTCTCCGGGGAGCTCACCGAGGTCCCCGAGCTGGTCGGTGCCCCGGCCGCGGACCTCGTGCTGGTCAATGACGAGGACCTCACCTACTGCCTCATGCAGCTCGACGAGGACTCACTGGCCTTCGTGGTGGACAACATCGACCGTATCGACGACCCCATGGCCCGCACCCTGTGCTGGTCGGCGGCGTGGGAGGCCACCCGCGACGGCCGTATGCGGGCCCGTGACTTTGTCCGCCTCGTCGCCCGCGGTGCCGCCGCCGAGACGGAGCTCGCTGTGCTGGAGCGTATTCTCACCCAGGCGACCATCGCGCTGCGCACCTATGTCGACCCGGGGTGGGAGCGTGAGGGTATCTCCCTGCTCGTCGATGCCTGCCTCACCGGCCGTACCTCCCCCGACCAGGAGGTGGCGCTCGTGTTCTCCCACGCGCTGACGAAGCTGCCGCTCAACGACCGGGCCGCGGACAAGCTGGCCCAGGTGCTCGAGTCCTCCAGCGACGCCGAGCTGCGGTGGCTGGCACTGGCGGCGCTCATCGCCTACGACCGGGTCGAGGTCGAGGCCATCAGCCGTGAGCGTCGCAGCGACCGTTCCGCCACCGGCCACCAGGCCGCCCTCCGTGCCGAGGCCGCCCACAATGATCCGGTGGCCAAGAAGAAGGTGTGGGACGCGGTCGTCACCGGCGAGCTGTCCAATGTGGATGCCCGCATGCACATGGAGGGCCTGGTCTACCCGGGTTCCGCCGAGCACCTCATGCAGTTCAACGACGTCTACTTCGACATCGCCGAGCAGCTCTGGGAGCACCCCTCCTCGGAGATCGGCCTGACCACCCTCACCGGCCTGTACCCGGTGTGGGACATCTCCGCAGCGGGCCTGGCCCGCGCCGATGAGTTCCTGGCGAAGGATCTGCCCGCGGGCCTGCGCAGGGTCGTGTCCGAGCAGCGCGACCGGGTCGCCCGGGCGCTGCGCAACCGGGAGGTGGACGCCTCCTAGCCGTATGCCCCGGCCGGCGGCCCCGTGGACGGGCCGGCCTGCCGGGGGGCGGGGTGGGCGGAGGATTTTCAGCAGGACGACCACAGTGTGTCCTGCATCACGTACACTGCGCTTAGTTATTCGTCATTCACTGAAATTTCGCCCTTCAGGAGCACGTCGTGTCCCCCTCCCCCTCCATCGCCGTCGTCGGACTGGGTCCCCGCGGGATTTCCGTCGTCGAGCGCCTCGCGGCCCAGCTGGGGCCCGACACCCGCCTCACCCTCCACCTCATCGACGACGCCCAGCACGGCGCAGGCCGCGTCTGGGACACGGCGCAGTCCCGCACGATGTGCATGAACACCCTCTCCGGGGCGGCCACCCTGTTCACCGAACCTGGCTCATCCGTCAAGGCCCCCGTCGTCGAGGGGCCGACCCTCCACGAATGGGTCCGCCACCTGCGCGGCGAGGAGATCGAGGGGCCCCGGGCACGTCTGCTCGCGGAGTATCCCCCGCAGGCGGAGGTCGCCGCCGCTTTCGCGGAGGAGGCCACCGCCACCCGACCGGACTCCCACCCGACACGTGCCCTCTACGGCGCCTACCTGCGCTGGGTCTTCGACGTCGCGCTGGCCCGCCTCCCGGAATCGGTCACCGTCGTGCGTCACGATGCCCGCGTGGTCGACCTCCGCGCCACCGGCACCGATGCCGACGTGCTCACCCTCTCCGACGGCACCACCCTCTCCGCTGACGCCACCGTCCTGGCCCCGGGCTGGCAGACTCCGGGCCTCACCGCCGCGGAGCGGGAGCTGGCGGACTCCGGGCACACCTGGCTGCGCCCCGGCAACCCCGTCGACCAGGGTGTGCATCGCGTGCCCACGTCCGGCACCGTGCTGGTCCGCGGCCTGGGCATGGGCTTCTTCGACACCATGGCGCTGCTCACCATCGACCGCGGCGGACGCTTCGTCGAGGACCCGACCACGCGCTCCGGACTGCGCTACGAACCCTCCGGCCGCGAACCGCATCTGGTGGCCACCTCCTTCCGCGGCTACCCCTACCTGCCCAAGCCCGTCTTCGGCGGGCTCGGTCCCCGCACCCCGCGCCGCCACCTGAAGAAGGCGATGTCCGATCTCCGGGGCGCCGACCGGATCTGCTTCGACACCCAGGTGTGGCCCGCCGTCGTCGCCGACACCTACGAGGCCTACTACCGCACCCTCGCGCGCGTGCACCCGGAATCCGTCACCCTGCCCGCCGATGACTTCGCCGCCGCACTGGAGGAGCTCCTCCGGGCGGGCGGGATCACGGGGGATCTGGAGAGCGTCGACGCGCTCATGGAGCAGCACACCTCCGAACCATTCACCCTGCGCACCTACACTGAACCCCTCGCCGGGTTCCGCGGGACGCGCACCGCACTCACCGCGCACCTCGGCGAGCGGATGGCCGCAGACATCCGCGATGCCCTGGACGGCGCCGACAGCCCCGTCAAAGCCGCATTGTGGTCGATCAACGCCTCCCGCAAACTCGTCTCCGTCCTCGGCGCGGAGGACCGTTACACGCGAGAATCACGCGACGGCCTCTACGCCACCATGGTCAGCCTAGGACAGATGGTCGGCTCCGGGCCGCCGCTGTTCCGCAGCCGTCAGCTGCTCGCACTCGTCGACGCCGGCCTCATCTCCTTCCTCGGCGCCGCCCCGCAGATACGGGTCAGTGCAGAGGGCTTCACGGCGACGTCCGCCAGCGTGACCGGTGAGGTCCACGCGGGCGTGCTCATCGACGCCTGGATGTACAACCCGGACATCCGCCGCCCCGCCGACCCCCTGCTCACCGCGCTTCTCGACGCCGACCGCGCCCGCCCCTACGCCCTCACCGCCGCCGACGGCACCCCCGCCCCCGGCCCCTCCCCCGAGGTCCACCCCGAGTCACGCCTGCTCATCGGCGCGGACGGGGACCCTGATCCTCGGGTCATGCTGCTCGGCATCCCGACGTGGGGACAGATGCCGGACACCTTCATCTCCCCGATGCCCGGCACCGATCCCCTCCTGCTGCAGGAGACGGACAAGGCCTCCCGCACCGCGCTGCAGGTGGCACTCGGCGCCCGGGTGCCGGCCTAGCGCCTGTCACCGACCTCGATGCGCGGGCGCACCACCACCTCCGTGACCTGGGCGCTCGGACCGGTGTCGACGACCATCCGGATCGCGCGGGCGATCTCCGCGGGCTCGATGAAGTACTCCGGCCGGTACGGCTGGTCATCGTGCTCGTAGAGGCCCTCGAGCATCGGGGTGTCGGTGGGACCCGGCGCGACCGTCGTCACGCGCACCCCGGCGTTCGACTCAGCCTTCCGCAGACCGTCGGCCAGCGCGTAGAGCGCGTGCTTGGTGGCGGCGTAGACGACGTTGTCCGCATAGGACCCCCGGCCGGCACCCGAGTTGATGAACACCACCGTGCCCTGGGCCGCCCGCACCGCCGGCAGCAGACGACGGGTGAGTTCGGCCGGCACGTGGACGTTGAGGTCCATGGCGAAACGCCAGTCCCGCACACCGGCGGACTCGACGCTGAACTTCTCCGCGATCGCCGCGGCATGCACCACCACATCCACGCGGGTGAGGTCCGCGAGCCGCTGCACCGCGGACGGCGCCTCGACCGAGTCGAGGAGGTCCACCACCAGGTCGGAGCTGACAGGGGTGACGTTGGCCAGCGCGCCGAGCTCCGCCAGGGAGGTGTCAGCCCGCCCGAGGGCGTAGACATGATGAGTACGGGCGAGGTCCGCGACGATCTCACGGCCCATGCCACCCGTGGCTCCGGTAACAACGGCAATTGCTTCGGTCATACCATGGACTCTAGCCGGATTCCGCCCCCGGTTTCGCTGTCCGGAAGAGGTGCTCATGCTTGCTGTGGTGTTCGGTGTGCTGATCGGACTGGTCATGCCTGCCCAGACCTCCGCCAACTCCCGCCTCCGACTCTCGGTCGGATCGCCGTTCCTGGCGTCCCTGGTCTCGTTCTCCGTGGGGGCCACGGCTCTGCTCATCGCGACCCTGCTCATCGACGGCCACCTGCCCCGTGTCTCACTCGCCGCCTCCCTGCCGGCCTGGATCTGGGTCGGCGGTGTCCTCGGCGTGGTGGTCCTGACTGGCAACATCTTCCTCTTCCCCCGTCTGGGCGCCGTCCAGACGGTGGTGCTGCCGATCGCCGGTCAGGTCATCATGGGTCTGCTCATCGACCATGTCGGCCTGTTCCACGCCCCCGTCCACAGCCTCGACGCCACCCGCCTGCTCGGGGCGTCCCTGCTGGTCCTGGGTGTGCTCGGGGCGATCGGCGCGATCGACGCACTGCTGCAACCCGACCAGCGCACCACCACCGGCTCCGGCTCGGGGCTGAGCCTCTGGGCCTGGCGCCTCGCCGGCGTGGTGTTCGGCATGTTCTCCGCCGCACAGACCGCCATCAACGGCCAGCTCGGTGTGGCCCTCGGATCCGCGGTCGGCGCAGCCCTGGTGTCCTTCGCCTTCGGAGTGACCACGCTCCTCCTCATCGTGCTGGCCACCCGCGCTCCGTGGCGTCTGACGCTGCCGCCGGGACAGCGCCGCAACCCGTGGTGGATGTGGATCGGAGGCTTCCTCGGCGCCGCCTTCGTCTTCGGCAACGCCTACCTCTCTCCTGTCATCGGCACGGGCCTGACCGTGATGACGATCCTGCTCGGCATGATGGCCGGCAGCCTGCTCATCGACCACTTCGGGCTGCTGGGGGCGGAGAAGAAACCGACCACCCTGCTCCGGGCGGTGGGCCTGGTGCTCATGGTGGTCGGTGTGGCCGTGATCCGGTTGGTCTGACGGCGCTGGGGCTGGGGTGTCAGGACAACAGCGGATTCGCATGGTCGGAGGCAGACCGGTCCCGAACATGCGCGGCCCCGGGACGGGCGGAGCCGAACGCCTCCTCCCGAACCTGTGCTTGCGTGCTCAGGCCTCGACGGCGGCCTCGGCAACAGCGTCGGCGGCCGCGACGGCCTGGAGGGCGACGTCGATGTCCGCGATGAGATCCTCGACGTCCTCGATGCCGATGGAGATGCGCACCAGATCGCGCGGGACCTCCAGCTGGGAGCCGGCGGCGGACTGGTGGGTCATGGTGGCCGGGTGCTCGACGAGCGACTCGACGCCACCGAGGGACTCGGCCAGACAGATGAGCCTGGTGTTGAGACAGAAGACGCGGGCCGCCTCCTCGGAGCGGAAGCGCACGGAGATCATTCCACCGAAGCGCTTCATCTGCCTCCTGGCCACCTCGTGACCCGGGTGGGACTCGAGGCCCGGGTAGAGGACGGTGGCGACCTGGTCGGAGGCATCCAGGTGCGCGGCGATGGCCTCGGCGTTGTCGCAGTGGCGCTCCATGCGCACGGCCAGGGTCTTGATGCCGCGGGCGGTGAGGTAGGCGTCGAAGGGTGAGGGGATCGGGCCGACGCCGCCCTGGAACCAGAGCAGCTGCTCGTCGAACTCGGCGGAGTTGGTCACCACGAGGCCACCGACGACGTCGGAGTGGCCGCCGAGGTACTTGGTGGCGGAGTGCAGGACGTGGTCGGCGCCGAGTGCCAGCGGCTGCTGGAGGTAGGGGGACGCGAAGGTGTTGTCGACGACCAGGGCGGCATCGCCCTTGATGGCGGCGATCGCGGCGATGTCAGTGATGGACAGCGCCGGGTTGGTCGGGGTCTCCAACCAGATCAGGGAGGTATCGGGCCGGAGGGCGGCCTCCACGGCGGCGACGTCGGTGGTGTCGACGACCGTGTACTCGACACCCCACTGGCCGAAGGCCTCATCGATGAGGCGCCAGGTGCCGCCGTAGGCGTCGTGGCCGAGGATCATGTGGCCGCCGGGGCGCAGGAGAATGCGCAGGATGACGTCGGTGGCGGCCATGCCGGAGGAGAACGCGCGGCCGTACTGTGCGCCTTCCAGGGCCGCGACGGTCTTTTCGAGGGCGTCGATCGTGGGGTTGCCGCAGCGGGTGTATTCGAAGCCTCCGCGCAGCACGTTGAGGCCGTCCTGTGCGAAGGTCGTCGACGCGTAGATCGGCGTGTTGATCGGGCCGTAGAGGCTGTCAGGCTCGTATCCGGCATGGATGGAACGAGACGAGAAACCAGAAAGTCCGTGGGTCATGTCGGCCACTATAGACCAAGCGGTTCACATTTCCCCCAGACCCGGGGAATTATATGCAGAGCGCGAACCAGCGGCCGTGAACCTTCTCCAGGGACACGGGCAGATCATAGAGCTCGGAGAGATTCTCCGAGGTCAGGGCATCATCGACGGGTCCGGCGGCCAGCACACGCCCCTCCTTCATCAGCAGGACATCGCTTGTCGACGCCGCGATCTCCTCCACGTGGTGCGTCACCAGCACCGTGGTCAGGTGGGGCTGCGCTGCACGCAGCCGGTCGATCATACCGAGCAGTCTCTCCCGGCCGGGGAGGTCGAGGCCGGTGGTGGGTTCGTCGAGAAGCAGGAGGTCGGGCTCGATGATGAGGGCCCGGGCGATGAGCGTGCGGGCCCGCTCGCCCTGCGAGAGCGCCGACCACCTCCGGTCGCGCTTGTCGGCCATGCCCGTGACAGCGAGGATCTCCTCCAGGCGGGTAAGTTCCGCGGGGCTCGGTGACCAGTGCGGGAGCAGACCGTTGGAGGCAGTGATGCCGGAGAGCACCAGCGCGGAGACGGGGTGGTCACCCAGGCGCTGGCGCGGGTCGACCCAGCCGATGCGACGCCGCAGACGCTGCAGCTCCACCCGGCCGAGGCGCTCGCCGAGGATGTCGACGGTTCCGGTCGTCGGATACCACCAGCCCCCGGCGAGCCGCAGGGCCGTCGACTTGCCGGCACCGTTGGGGCCGAGGACCGCCCAGTGGGAACCGACCGGCACCTCCCAGGTCACATCGCGAAGGAGCTCGACGGGACCGCGGCGGACGGAGGCGTTGAGAAGAGAGAGGGCGTGAGACATGCCCCTCAGCCTAGACTGGTCACATGAATTCCCTTTATGACGCGGTCGGCGGTGACGCCACCTTCACCCGGATCGCCGCCGGGTTCTATGCACAGGTGAAGACGGACGACATCCTCGGCCCCATGTACCCCGAGGATGACTGGGAGGGCGCGGAGAACCGCCTCAAGTGGTTCCTCGCCCAGTACTGGGGCGGGCCGACCACCTTCAACGAGCAGCGTGGAGCCCCGATGCTGCGCCGCCGCCACCACGAGTTCCCCGTGGACCGGGCGGCCGCGGTCCGCTGGCTGGAGCTGATGAAGGTCTCCCTCGACAGCATCGACGAGGAGACCATCCCCGCCGGGTACCGCCACCAGATCTGGGATCACATGGAGAGGGTGGCGGCGATGCTCATCAACCGCGAAGATCCGGGAACGCCGCCTGCACAGGCTCACTGACCAGGTAGCCGTCGCGGGTCATGATGCCCGGCTCCAGACCCGGGTGGTTGTCCACCGCACGGTCCACCCCGTCCGCCGCAACCGCGCGGACGTAGGGCAGGGTCGCTGCAGTGAGCGCACGGGTCGAGGTGTTGGCCACTGCGCCGGGCATGTTGGGCACGCAGTAGAAGCGGGTGCCGTGGACCTCGAAGGTCGGCTCCTCGTGGGAGGTCTTGCGGGAGGGCTCGAAACAGCCACCCTGGTCGATGGCGACGTCGACGAGCACCGCGCCGTCCTTCATGCGGGAGACGAGGTCGTCGCTGACCAGCGTCGGGGCCTTCGCGCCGGCGACGAGAACGGCACCGATGACGAGGTCGGCGTCGAGAAGCTCCGCCTCCACGGTCATCGGATCGGACAGCAGGGTGCGGACGTTGCCCTGGTAGAGGTCGTCGAAACGGGCGAGCACCTGGGGGTCGAGGTCGAGGACGGTGACGCTGGCGCGCAGACCCTGCGCCATCGCGACGGCCGAGGCGCCGACCTGGCCACCGCCCAGGACGACGACCTTCGCCGGCGCGGTGCCGGGCACGCCGGCGAGCAGCACGCCGCGGCCACCCTTGGAACTCATGAGGTGGTGCGCACCCTCCTGCACCGCGAGACGCCCGGCCACCTGGGACATCGGGGTGAGCAACGGGAGTCCGCCGCGGGAGTCGAGGACCGTCTCATACGCGAGAGACAGGGTGCCGGCCTCCAGGAGCGCCTCGGTGCACTCACGCGAGGAGGCCAGGTGCAGGTAGGTGAACAGGATGAGGTCGCTGCGGAGGAAACCGTACTCCTCCTGCAGCGGCTCCTTGACCTTGAGCACCATCTCGGCGCTCCAGGCCTCCTCCGCGGTCCCGACGACGCGGGCCCCCATCGCCTCGTACTCGGCATCGGTGAACGAGGAATTCTCTCCCGCCCCGGACTGGATAATCACCTCATGCCCGTCGGCTACGAGAGTGCCTGCCCCGAGTGGGCTGAGGGCCACACGGCCCTCCATGTTCATGATTTCCTTCGGGATTCCGATACGCATGAGCACTGACTCTACTAGGCACCCTCCGGGCACTCACCGGAACCGCCTGGTAAATCCTGTAATCCCGGTTACGGTCACTTGTCAGGCGCTTTCCGACGACCCGTCCTACCATGACGGTCGTGAAGAATTCGGCAGACAAGAACATCGGCGAGGTCATCCGCAGTTTCGGGCTGCTGGGCGTCACCGCCTTCGGCGGTCCGACGGCCCACCTGGGCTATTTCCGGGAGGAGTTCGTCGCGCGGCGCAGATGGCTGAGCGAACGGTCCTACGCCGACATCGTGGCGGTCGCGCAGTTCCTGCCCGGACCGGCGTCCTCGCAGGTCGGCATGGCCCTGGGCTACCACCGGGCGGGCTGGCCGGGCATGGTCGCCGCCTGGGTGATGTTCACCGCCCCCTCTGCACTCATCCTCGCGCTGTTCGGACTGTTCCTGTCGACCACCGGCGTCGACGCCGAACAGGGGTGGATCCGCGGTCTGCTCGCCGCCGCGGTCGCTGTGGTCCTCCACGCGGTGGCGGGCATGGCGAAGAACATGGCGGACACGCGGTTCACCGCCACGGTCGCGGTCCTCGCGGGTCTGGTCGTCCTGGCCGTGCCGAGCCCGTTCACCCACATCGGAGTCATCCTCGTCGCCGGCCTGCTGGGCATGGTGCTGCTGCGCGGCCGTGCCGAGCCGCCCACGGAGAGCCCGGGCCTCGACGCGGTCCGCCCAGTGAGCACCCGGGCGGCGGTCCTCGCGCTGAGCCTGTTCTTCGTGCTGCTGGCCGGCCTCATGATCGGGGCCGGCACGGTGGGCGGTCACCTGATCACCCGCCTGGCTGCCTACTTCCAGGCCGGCTCCCTGGTGTTCGGTGGCGGCCACGTGGTACTCCCGCTGCTCGAGCAGCTCACCGTCGCCGAAGGGTGGCTGGGACCCTTCCTCGGGGCCGTCGACGGCGGCTGGGCCGGGGCGCTGCTGGCAACTTGCGCGATCTTCCTGCCGTCCGCCCTGCTCATGACCGCGGGCCTGCACTTCTGGGGCCGCTGGCGCCACTCCCTCAGGCTGCGCACGGCCTTCACCGCTGTCAACGCGGCCGTCGTGGGACTGCTCGGTGCGGCCCTGTGGGACCCGGTGCTCACCCACGGTGTCACCGGGACCGCCTCGCTGGCCATCGCGGCGCTGTGCTGGCTGGGTCTGGCCAGGTGGCAGCTTCCGCCGTGGTCGATCGCGCTGTTCGCGGCGCTCGCCGGCTGGGTGCTGCTCTAGAAGAGGGACAGGGTGGTGGAGCGGTAGACGGTGCCGAAGGGCGCGTCGACACGCACCCAGCGCCCGATCTGCGAGACCCGCAGATGACGGGGGATGTCGATGGGGGCGGCGAAGCCGGGGATGAGGCCCAGCGACGTGCACGTGAAGATGGTGCGCATCGGGATCTCCGCGGTCCCGTCCTCCCCGGTGACGGTCAGGACCGTCTGATCGAGCAGGCTGGCGGGAGGGCCGAGCGGGCCCGAGAACTGTCGCGCGAGCGCCTGCCCCTTGTCCGACAGGTCGCGGACAATGTCGACGGGGATCTCGTCGAGCAGCTGAAAACCGGTGGCCGGGGGCAGCGCGCCGGGCCAGTTCGGGTCACGGGCCGGGCCGATGGTGGGGGTGCCGGCGCGGAGCGCGTCGAGAAGCTCCACCGCGGAGACGACCGCGCCGTCCCGCGACGCCTCACCCTGGACTCGGCGGGAGGCGACGACCTGGAAGGGCGTGGTGACGAAGACATCGACCCAGTCACCCAGCTGGCGGAAACGCACGGAAGCGGAGGCGTCGAGGTCAGTCGCCCGGCCGATGAGGGACTGCAGACCGGCCGCGCCGTCGAGGATCCGCAGGGACTCCTGCATCACTTGTCGGAGTCGCCGGCCTCGAGCTGATCGAGGTCCGCGGCGCGGGTGAGGATCTTGACCTCGAGTTCGGTGATGGAGCGCGGACGCTCTGTGTTGAGGTCGATGGCCACCTGGACGCACTCGACGATGCAGGCGATCCGACCCTGACGGTCCTTGATCTCCTGGCGGGTGGTGAAGGAGGTGTTGCCGATCTCGACGACCTGGGTCTCGATGACCAGCTCCGTGGTGTCCGGCAGGACCGGGCGCAGGTAATCGACGTCCAGGTGGCGGACGAAGACGGCGAAGTCATAGCCGCGGGCCGTGAACTCCTCGTCGGCGAACTGTAGGCGCGCCTCCTGGGCGACCTCGATGTAGTTCGCGTTCATGATGTGACCGTAACGGTCAAAATCCGACCACCGTACGGGGACGGTGGTCACGTGAAGTGCGGTGTTCTGATCAGCGGTCATGCCGTACATGCGTCTGCTGTTCCTCTTCCGGTCATCGCTGGTCCAACTGCCTGGGACCTGCGGGGTGTGCTCCGTCCAATCTATACGAACGCCCGGGTTCCGACACGCGTGACCTACTGCAGGCCCCACCACAACATGAACACCAGGTTAACTCCATTAGAATTTGTGGTTATGGACCTGTAAGACGCACCCGCCTCGACCGCCGCCTCTTCCCCCTACGGAGAAGAGCTCGACCCGCAGTTCATCCTGTCCAACGAACGCACCTTCCACGCCGACGGCACCGCACTCGGGGCGTTCCCCCACCTCCCTCCCTGCCGGTCAGCGCCGCCGTGGTGATCGCCTCCACGGTGTCTATCTGGCTGTTCATGCCCTGAGGGCGGTCTCAACAACGACGGCCCGGGCAGGGGCAACCCCCTCCCGGAACGCAGCAACCTCGCCTGGACCCGCACTGCCGCCGAACAGGCGTTTGCCTCGATGGCCCTGCTCAAGTGGCCCCTGCCTGCCGGGTGTGGGTGTTCCTCCTCATCGTGGCCCTGTCCACCCTGCGTGTCGGCATCACCGTCACCCAGCGGGACCACTACCGGAAGCCCCTCAACGGGGTGGAGCGCGACGCCCCCGTCAGGACGACCTCCGCGCCCATCACTGTCCTCGGCGGGTCGAGCCGACGCTGTGAATGCGACAGGGCCCGCCCGCACCGGTGCTGGTGCGGGCGGGCCCTGTCTGCGGCGTTGTGACCTAGCGGGTCAGACGACGGTGGGTGACACGCGACGGGCGTGCGGCCTCTGCTCCGAGGCGCTCGACCTTGTTCTTCTCATAGTCACCGAAGTTACCCTCGAACCAGAACCACTTGCCCTCCTCGATGTTGCCCTCCCAGGCGAGGATGTGGGTACAGGTACGGTCCAGGAACCAACGGTCGTGCGAGATGACCACGGCACAACCCGGGAACTGCTGCAGCGCGTTCTCGAGGGAACCGAGCGTCTCGACGTCCAGGTCGTTGGTCGGCTCATCAAGGAGCAGCAGGTTGCCGCCCTGCTTGAGGGTCAGTGCCAGGTTGAGGCGGTTACGCTCACCACCGGACAGGACCTTGGACGGCTTCTGCTGGTCCGGGCCCTTGAAACCGAACGCGGACAGGTACGCGCGGGACGGCATCTCGTTCTGGCCGACCTTGATGTAGTCCAGGCCTCCCGAGACGACCTGCCACACGGTCTCCTCCGGGTCGATGTTCTCACGACCCTGGTCGACGTAGGACAGCTTGACGGTGTCGCCGACCTCGACGGTGCCGGAGTCCGGCTGCTCCAGGCCGACGATCGTCTTGAACAGGGTGGTCTTGCCCACACCGTTCGGGCCGATGACACCGACGATGCCGTTACGCGGCAGGGTGAACGACAGGTCCTTGATCAGCGTGCGTCCGTCGAAGCCCTTCACCAGGTCCCGGACCTCGACGACCTTGTTGCCCAGGCGCGGCGGGGTCGGGATCTGGATCTCCTCGAAGTCCAGCTTCTTGTACTTCTCGGCCTCGGCAGCCATCTCCTCGTAGCGCTCCAGGCGGGCCTTGTTCTTGGCCTGACGGGCCTTCGGGGAGGAACGGACCCACGCCAGCTCGTCCTTCAGTCGCTTCTGCAGCTTCTGGTCCTTCTTGCCGGCCACCTCGAGACGTTCGGCCTTCTTCTCCAGGTAGGTGGAGTAGTTGCCCTCGTACGGGTGCAGCTTGCCGCGGTCGACCTCACAGATCCACTCCGCGACGTGGTCGAGGAAGTAACGGTCGTGGGTGACAGCCAGGACGGCACCCTTGTAGTCCGCGAGGTGCTTCTCCAGCCACAGGACAGACTCGGCGTCCAGGTGGTTGGTGGGCTCATCGAGCAGCAGCAGGTCCGGCTCGGACAGCAGCAGCTTCGCCAGGGCGACGCGACGACGCTCACCACCGGAGAGGTTGGTCACCGGGGAGTCGGACGGCGGGCAGCGCAGAGCCTCCATGGCCTGCTCGATCTTGGAGTCGACCTCCCAGGCATCAGCGGCGTCAAGATCCTCCTGGAGACGACCCATCTCCTCCATGAGTTCATCGGTGTAGTTGGTCGCCATCTCCTCGGCGATCTCCTCGAAGCGCTGCTTCTTCTGGAAGATCTCGCCCAGCCCCTCCTCCACGTTCTCGCGGACGGTCTTCTCCTCGTTCAGCGGCGGCTCCTGCAGCAGGATGCCGACGGTGGCACCCGGATCAAGGAAGGCCTCACCGTTGGACGGCTGGTCAATGCCCGCCATCACCTTGAGGACGGAGGACTTGCCGGCACCGTTGGGTCCGACGACGCCGATCTTGGCGCCCGGGTAAAAGGCCATCGTGACGTTGTCAAGGATGACCTTGTCGCCGACGACCCTTCGCACATTCTTCATCGTGTAGATGAACTCGGCCATTTCTCCCCTATGTTGCTAGTGCGGTAAAGACACTCACAGGGTACATGACCAGCCATGTGCTGCGGGAACCGCGTGAGCGGGACCTCAGAACGGTGCCGCTGGCACGGTCTCCTCTCCCGCACTGACGGCTGACACCCCGTTGTCCTTGTGCACCTTGTCGCACAGGCTGGTCGGGTCCACATCCGCGGGCAGGGCCGCGCGGATGAGGTTCTTCTCAGCGGACTCAATGCGCTGGGAGGCTATGACGTAGCGGGTGAGATCCAGACCGAGGGAGTAACAGCGGAAGCGGATCATCTGCTGCCGCTGGCCCTCCTTGTCCACCCACTCATCGGTGACCAGGGTGCCGTGCGCGATGACGGGCATGCCCCGGCCCAGGGACTTCTTGGCGTTGAGCGCCAACGGTCCCCACATCTCGAGGGTGATGTAGAGCGGGTCGGCATCGTTCCAGGTGTCGGGATTCTCCCTGTCCCGGACGCGACGGGAGGAGGCGACGCGGACGCGCGCCTTGTAGTTGTCGGTCTTCTCGAAGTAGTGGAGTTCCGGCTCCTCGGTGAGGTTGCCGATGATCGTGCTGGTCGTCTGTGCCATGGTGTGTCCCCCTTGAGTGTGGTGTCGTGCTGACACCCCGCACTCTGGCAGTGACGGCGGGCGGCGACAACCGGGCGTCGGAAAGCCTGTGGATAAACCCCCTCCGTCCACAGGCGCGGGTGCGTCGCCGAGATTAGCGCTTGCGGCGCGCCCTGAGATCGAGTACTGGCCCGGCGTCCTCCACGGGGGTCTCCTCTGCGGCGGATTCCGCACCGCGCCGGAACTCCTGCTCCTCCAACTCGGCGCGGGCGGAGCTGCCCTGTGCCATGCGGGCGAGCATCTCGTTGTAGGACTCCCAGTCATGGTCCTCACCGGACTCGACGCGCTTTTCGTAGGCGACCTCGGTCTCCCGGTCCTCGCGACGCCAGCCGATGAACAGCAGCAGGAACACCAGACCCAGCGGGAAGGAGCCCGACGCCCAGCCGATGCCGCCGCCGACCTTCTGGTCCTCCAGGAGATTGAGTTCCCAGGGCAGTCCGAGGGTGGTGTAGAACTCCTCACCCAGGACCGTGGTCAGCTGCATGAGGTAGATACCGGCGAAGAGGTGGAAAGGCATGGAGCCGACCAGCCACGCCAGACGGATCGCCGTCGGGCGCTTCACCGGCACCGGGTCCGGCCCCACCAGCTCCCAGAAGTAGAGGTAGCCGGAGATGAGGAACGCCCAGTTCATCGCCAGGTGCCCGGCGTGTTCGGAGATCGCCAGCTCATACAGCGGGATGAACATGTAGAGGACGTAGAAGACGACCAGGAACTGGATGGTGTTGACCAGCGGATGCATGATGAACCGCAGCAGCGGCGCCTTCGTGATCGCCAACGCCCAGTCGTGCGGGCTCGGCTTACCCGGCTCGCCCGGCTCATAGGCGGCCATGATGAGTGACAGCGGCCCGCCCAGCGCGAGGAACAGCGGCACAACCATCGACAGGGTCATGTGCACGATCATGTGCATCGAGTAGGTGGCCGGCATGTTCATGCCCAGGCCGGAGCTGGTGGTGATGAACAGGCTCACGGTACCGACCAGCCACATGGCTGTGCGCAGGTGGTTCCACTCGCCACCCCTGCGGTGGACTCGCCACAGACCGTAGAGGTAACCGAGGGTGATGAGGATCGCGATGGCGCCGAACATCACGTCGAAACGCCACATGGTGAAGACGTTCGACAGGGTCGGCTTCTCGTAGAGGTCGTAACCCATCTGGATGGCCATCTGCGAGAGATTCGGGTCCCGCGGCGGGGGCGGCGGGGTACGGCCCATGGTGATGGCCACGCCGGTGACGGCCGCCATGACAAGGGCCTCACCGATGGCGAACCACAGGAACATCCGCGGCTGCCGGTTGATCTGCGGGATGGTGATCATCCGGTGCACGAAACCGAGGAAACCGAGCAGCACCAGGCCGATCGTCTTGGTCACCAGGATCCAGCCGTACGTGGTGGTGAACCAGTCCTCCCACTCGACACGCACCGCGGCGTTGACGAGGCCGGAGACGATCATCACGAGGATGGAGAACAGGGCGACCGACGAGTAGCGACGCAGCCCCCGCTCCATGTCAGGACCCAGTCGGCGACCGTGGGCGATGAGCGCCATGAGACCGCCCACCCAGATGACCATGCCCACCAGGTGCCACAGGTAGGAGTTTGTGCCGTAGTCGTGTGCTCCACCAGCCGCGGCGTGGCCCTCCATGCCCAGCGGCACGATCGTCAGAACCGCACCGACCAGCAGCAGCGGCTGCGCGACCCACCTGCGGAAGATGAGCCCCGAGACACCGACGACCAGACAGACCACCGCCACCACGGACCACGCCAGCGCTGTCGCCACCTGGCTGACGGCCACCCCCCACATGTCCAGTGCCAGCGCATTCCTGAAGGGTGTACCTGAGACATCAGAGAGCACCAGCGGGATCTGAACCGTGGCGATGAGACCGAAACACAGCGTGGCCACCGCACCCGTCCGCGCCGCAATGTCACCGTCCACGCTCAACGGCGCCTCGACGAGCCGCGCATTGTCGTTGTCCGGCACCTTCGGCGAGATGTAGAACGACGAGAACATGAAGGAACCGACGGCCAGCGCCGCCAGCATCCAACCCACCGCCCGGGTGAACGGCAGTCCCCAAGTGGTCACCGGCCCCGGGTCAGGGATGCCCAGCGCCACGAGCGAATCCGTGAGGAACTCGTAGGAGATCGTCGCCCCCACCAGTCCCGCCACCGCAAAGAACAGGAGGTAGAGCGGCCACGTGGGCCGCACCTTCCTCGTGTCTGCCGACGTCCTCGTCACTGTTTCCTCTACCTGCGGTGCTGACATGCGCTCTACCCTAATCCGCTTATCGTGGCATGCCTAGCCCGGGGCAGACGGCGTGAAACTGCTCACTACCTGGGAACTTTTACGGTTGCGGTGGTGCGTGCATTAGAATTCACCGCATGCCTCCGTAGCTCAGTGGATAGAGCACCGGACTTCTAATCCGTCGGTCGTTGGTTCGAATCCAATCGGGGGCACTTTTCCTGCCCTGCGCCCCCCAAAATTCGAGAGGACATGTTCGGGACCATACTGCTTCCGAATGTCCGCGGTGCGGCGGGACTAGAGCACCATCGCCGCCGCCCAGCCGGCGATGAGCAGCGGGATGTTGAAGTGGATGAACGTCGGGATCACAGAGTCCCGGATGTGGTCGTGCTGGCCGTCGGCGTTGAGACCGGACGTCGGCCCCAGTGTCGAGTCGGAGGCCGGGGAGCCGGCGTCACCGAGCGCGCCTGCGGTGCCGATGATCGCGACGGTGGCCACCGGGGAGAAGCCCATCGCCAGGCACAGGGGAACGAAGATGGTGGCGATGATGGGCAGCGTGGAGAAGCTGGATCCGATGCCCATGGTGACGATGAGGCCGACCACCAGCATCGCCAACGCGGCCGCCGGCCTGGAACCCGAGAACAGGTCGGCGGCGGCGGTGACGAGGGTCTCGACCTCACCGGTGGCGGACATGACCGCGGCGAAACCCTGGGCGGTGATCATGATGAAACCGATGAGCGCCATCATCTTCATGCCGGAGGTGAAGATGTCGTCGGCCTGGTTCCACTTCACCGCGCCCGTGGCCAGGAAGATCGCCAGACCGGTGAGTGCGCCGACGAGCAGAGAGTTGGCCTCGGAACCGACGGTCTGCATGATGACCTGGATGGCGAACGTCGCAATGATGGCGATCACCGCGACGGTGACCCGGTAACGGGAGATCGGCTCATCCTCGACACCGGTGTCAGCGGTGATGGGGAGGTCTGCGTAGTCACGGGGATGGCGGTACGTGAAGAACACCGCGATGAGCAGACCGACGATCATGCCGAGCGCCGGGAGGCTCATGGTGGTGACGATGTTGATGCCACTGACGTCCAGGCCGGCCGCTTCGATGTTGGCGAGCAGAATGTCATTGAGGAAGATGTTTCCGAAACCGATCGGGAACCACATGTAGGTGGTCACCAGGCCGAAGGTCATGACGACGGCAATGAGACGACGGTCGATCCGCAGGCGGTTGAACACTGTGAGCAGCGGCGGGATGATCAACGGGATGAAGGCGATGTGGACCGGGATGAGGTTCTGCGACATGACCGCCATCGCCAGGATGCCGGCGACCATCCCCCACTTCGTCCACAGAATGGTGCGCGTCCTGGCCCTCGTGCTGTGGACCCCCAGCTTGCCGATCAGCCAGTTGGCCAGAAGATTCGGCAGCCCCGAACTGGCGACCGCCATGGCGAACGCACCCAGCAGCGCATAGGACAACGCGATCTGCGCACCCCCGGACAGACCCTCCTGGAAGGCGAGCATCGTCTCGTCGAGGCCGAGCCCGCCGAGCAGACCACCCACGAGAGCGCCGATGAACAGCGCCAGCACCACATGGACCCGGACAACAGACAGTATGAGCATCACCAGCACGGCGATCAGCACGGCATTCATTCGTTCAGAATAAGTGGTGGAGGCGACTGGTCTGGCGTCAGGCCCGGGCAGGGCCGGAGGCGCGGGCGGCGGGGCGTCGATTAGCCTGGGTTCCATGACTCTCCCCTCCCCCAGCCCGGAATCCTTCGCGGTCGTGACCGGTGCCAGCCAGGGCATCGGCATGGCCATGGCACGTGACCTCGCGTCGATGGGCCACAACCTGATTGTGGTGGCGCGTCGAGAAGCGGTGCTCCGCGAACTCGCCGACTCACTCGAGTCCGCCCACGGCGTCACCGTCGAGGTGGTCGCCGCCGACCTGAGCAGGCACGAGGATGTCACGCGCCTCATCGAACACATGGACGCGCGTGAGGTCTCGATCCTGATCAACTCCGCGGGCATCGCGACGTTCGGCCCGCTGATCCGGCAGGACTGGGACCACGAGGTCGACCAGTTCCACCTCAACGCCACCGCCGTGCACCGCCTCACGCGCGCGGTGCTCGACGGAATGCTCGCCCGGAAGTCCGGCGCCATCTGCAACGTCGGGTCCGCGGCCGGCAACGTACCGATACCCAACAACGCCACCTACGTGTTCACCAAGGCCGGGGTCAACGCCTTCACCGAGGCGCTGCACTACGAGCTCAAGGGCACCGGCGTCACGTGCACACTGCTCGCGCCGGGCCCGGTGCGGGACGCGGTGGTGCCGGACGAGGAGAAGTCGATCGTCGACCGCGTGGTCCCCGACTTCCTGTGGACCACCTACGAGTCCTGCTCCCGCGAGACCCTGGAGGCGATGGCGAAGAACCAGCGTCGCGTGGTCCCCGGCCCGCTGAGCAAGGCGATGAACGCCATTTCCAAGGTTGCGCCGACCGGGCTGCTCGCCCCGCTGATCGGCCGCTTCTACGCCAAGATGGGAGCCTGAGCATGGAGAACAACAACGGCATCAACGTCGCCGCCAAGAACGACCGCCTCGTGTGGGTCGACCTCGAGATGACCGGCCTCGACCCGGACCGCCACGTCATCGTCGAGGTGGCGGCGCTCATCACCGACGCCAACCTGCAGATCATCGGTGAGGGTGTCGATCTTGTCGTCCACGCCACCGAGGAGGAACTGTCCGAGATGGACGACTTCGTGACCAACATGCACGAGAAGTCGGGACTGACCGAGCAGATCCGACAGTCCACCGTCACGATGGAGGAGGCCGAGGACGCCGTGCTCGCTCTCATCGCAGAACACTGCAGCCCCGAGCACCCCGCCCCGCTGGCAGGCAACTCCATCGCCACCGACCGGGCGTTCCTCCGCGCGCAGATGCCGCGCCTCGATGCCGCCCTGCACTACCGCATGGTCGACGTCTCCTCCATCAAGGAGCTGGCCCGCCGCTGGTTCCCGAAGGCGTACTTCAACCAGCCGGAGAAGGGCCTCGCCCACCGCGCCCTGGCCGACATCGTCGAATCCATCCGCGAACTCGACTACTACCGACGCTCCGTCTTCGTCCCCGCACCGGGCCCGGAGTCCTCTGTCGCAGCCGAGTGTTCGCAGGCAGCTACTGCCCACTACCAGCGGTTTTTGTAATTCAGGAGTAATGGGTTAATCTGTAGTCCGCTGCGATCGAGCAGCGATGGTGGCTGTAGTTCAGTTGGTAGAGCACCAGGTTGTGATCCTGGGTGTCGCGGGTTCGAGCCCCGTCAGCCACCCCGAAGAATAGCCCCTGACCTTGGGAAACGAGGTCAGGGGCTTACTCTTTTCCTAGGGTTAAAATCACTGACTACGCTTTAGGTCGGGAAATACGTTCTATCGGGGCCCAGCGGGGCCGGGCCGGGTGGAAGGACGATCCGTTGCACAAGCACCGCCGGACCCTGTTGACCAGGACGAACTACCTCACCAAGCGGCAGAAGCAGCGCCTGGACCTGCTGTGGGCCACCGACGATGAGTACGTCGCCTTGCAGGTGACGTGGATGTTTTACCAGGACATCATCCAGGCCTACGGACATCCGAAGAAATCCGAGGGAAAGAAGTTGATGGACCGGATCATCAACACCCTGCGTAAGGGCTCGCCGACAGGCTTGGAGGAGCT
>CAJDUQ010000018.1_pt1 | contig 33477 bp, 35 predicted proteins | sample 7390901 | NCBI WGS metagenome assembly CAJDUQ01 (sample SAMEA7055691, study PRJEB34461) | soil metagenome | biome: terrestrial ecosystem; feature: Peninsula; material: soil | place: Antarctica | collected 2016 | reverse complement strand
CCTGCTCCGGTGAGGAGGGTGCGTTCGGCTCCGAGGACCCGGTCACCGATCCAGCCGCCGGCGAAGGTGCACAGGTAGAGGAAGGCTCCGTAGGCGCCGACGAGGGCGGTGGCCTCGGAGGTGGCCAGTCCCAGTCCGCCGTCGGTGGTCCGGGAATAGAGGTAGTAGGCGAGGATGGCCTGCATGCCGTAGAAGCTGAATCGCTCCCACATTTCGATGCTCACCAGGGCGGGCATGGCGATGGGGTGGGTGTCCTGCCCCGCCACCCTTGAACGATGTTCAAGAACAGTCATGAGGATTGATTATGCAGAACCGTGCCTGTTTTGAACGTCGTTCAACCCTCATTGGGGGTGCTCTTCCCGCTCATGATTGAATGATGTTCAATGCCGGCCCCGAACTGCAGGAGAGACATCATGCGCCCCGCTGACATCGCCGCCCTCGACCGGGCCCACGTGTGGCACCCCTACGCCCCCGCACACACCACGAATCTGCCCGTCGCCGCCACGGAGGGTGTCCATCTCGAGCTCGCCGACGGCCGCCGCATCATCGACGGCATGAGCTCCTGGTGGGCAGCCATCCACGGGCACGGCCACCCCGCACTGGTCGGCGCCGCCACGGAGCAGATCAGCCGCATGAGCCACGTGATGTTCGGGGGCCTCACCCATGAACCGGCCGTCGGCCTCGCACGCCGACTCGTCGACATGACGGGCTTCCCGCACGTCTTCTTCTCCGATTCGGGCTCCGTGTCGGTGGAGGTCGCCGTGAAGATGGCCCTGCAGTACTCCCGCGGCATCGGTCACCCCGAACGCACCCGCCTCCTCACCTGGCGGTCCGGCTACCACGGTGACACCTTCGCCGCGATGAGCGTCTGCGACCCCGACGGGGGCATGCACTCCCTGTGGGCGGGCACGCTCGCCGAGCAGATCTTCGCGCCGGCCCCACCCACCGGCGAGATCGGCGACTACCTCGACCAGTTCGAGATGCTTGTCGACGCCTCGGTCGCAGCCGTCATCGTCGAGCCCGGTGTCCAGGGCGCCGGCGGCATGCGCTTCCATGATCCCGCCCTGCTCGTGGGACTACGGGAGATCTGCGACCGACACGGTATTCTGCTCATCGCCGACGAGATCGCCACAGGTTTCGGCCGGACCGGCGAACTCTTCGTCACCGCCGGTGTCGGGGTGCAACCCGACATCATGTGTGTGGGTAAGGCACTGACCGGCGGTTTCATGACGCTGGCCGCCACGTTGTGCACCGCTGAGGTGGCGGCGGCGATAGATACCCTCATGCACGGACCGACGTTCATGGCCAACCCGCTCGCCTGCGCCGTCGCGTGCGCCTCTCTCGACCTCATCGCCACGGGGCAGTGGCGGAGCGACGTCCCGCGTATAGAGTCCGGACTCCGGGCTGGTCTGGCTGATCTCGCTGGTGCACCCGGCGTGGCGGACGTGCGGGTGCGGGGGGCGATCGGGGTGGTGGAGATGGATCACCCCGTTGACATGGGGGCCACCACCGGGGCCGCCCTGGCGGAGGGCGTGTGGCTGCGCCCCTTCGGCCGACTCATCTACACGATGCCGCCGTACGTCTGCACTGACGACGAGGTCGCGCAGATCTGCCGCGGAATCCGGGCGGCGGTGGCGGCATGATCATCGTCATCACCGGCACCGGAACAGACGTGGGCAAGACGGTAACCACCGCCGCGGTGGCTTCTGTACTCAGTGGCCGCGGCCGAACCGTCATCCCCGTCAAGCCGGTACAGACCGGAGAGCCGGCGGGCAGTGGGGATGTGGTGACCGTCGAGAAGCTCACGGGTCTTCCCGGCGTGGAGCTCGCCCGTTACCCGGAGCCGCTGGCACCCAACGTCGCGGCGCGCCGGGCGGGGATGCCACCGGTGGAGCGGGCGGATCTGGTCGCCCGGATCCGGGAACTCGACGGCCCCGACCGCACGGTGTTGGTTGAGGGTGCGGGCGGACTGCTTGTGCGCCTGGCCGATGACCTGACCATCGCGGATCTCGCCGCCGACCTGGGTGCCCCGCTCCTGGTGGTGACCTCACTGGGGCTGGGCAGCCTCAACGCCGCAGAGTTGACCGTCGTGGCGGCGCGGGACCGGGGTCTGCATGTCCTGGGTCTCATCGGGGGGAGCCTGCCGGCGGAGCCGGACCTGGCGACCCGGGAGAATCTCGCCGAGCTGCCGCGCGTGACCGGGGCCCGGCTGCTCGGCTGCCTGCCGGCGTCGGCGGGTGACCTCGACCGTCAGGAGTTCCGTGAGGCTGCCCGCCGCGTGCTTGACCTCAGGGACGTGCCTTGAGGAACTCGAGGATCTCCTCCGGCAGCTCGCGGTCCGCGTAGATGCGGACATCCGGCTCGGAGGGGTCGTCGCCGGTGCCGACGCGACGTCCCTCCCACACAGGGCGGAGGCCGACCTTCTCCAGGACACGGGCGGAGGCCGGGTGGTTGATGGTGATGCGCGCGGTGATCGGGGTGTCCGGGTCAAGGCGGCGGGCGGCCTTGAGGGCAGCCTCGGAGACCTCGGTGGCGAAGCCGTTGCCCCACTTGTCCGGGCGGAAGCGGTACTTGAGGTCCCAGACGCGGCCGTCGACAAGCTCGATGCCGCCGACGCCGATGAATTCGGTGGGCTGGTCGCGCATGTAGACGCCCCAGGGGCCCAGGTCCTTCGCGGCCCAGGAAGCCTGGGTTCGGCCGATGAGCTGGTGGGTCTCCCTGACGGACTCGTGACGCGCCTGTGGGCGGTGCTCCCAGATGCGCTGGTCGCTGTAGACCTTGTAGGCCTCGGCATCGTGCTTCGCACTCAGGGGCATGAGGATGAGTCGTTCGGTTCGTGTGATCGTAGCCATGAGGTGATGTTACACAGGTCACATTTGCCCGTACAGCCTCTTCCGTGATTTTCCCGGGACCTGCTCCGGGGGCAACTTTTCTACACTGGCAGACATGAACCCGCTGATCTCCGTCGATGAACTGGTCACTCTGCGCGAATGGAGCGACCCGGTCGTGCTCTGCGCCTCCATGGGGCCGACCCCGCCCACCCACGGCATCCCCGGCTCCCACCTGGCTGACCTGGAGCAGGATTTCTCTGACCCCACCGACCCGCTGCCGCACACCGTCCCGGCGGATCTGACGACCCTCTTCGCCGCCTACGGAGCCTCCGACGGTGCACCCGTCGTGGTCTACGACGACCAGGGCGGGGCGACCGCACCCCGCGTGTGGTGGCTGGCGAAGGTCGCCGGCATCCGGGCCCGCGTCCTCGACGGAGGCCTGCCTGCCTGGCGCGCCGCCGGTCACGAGGTGGGGGATCTCACCCCTCCCACCGTGCGGGGAACCCTCACCACCGCGACCCGCCCGGAGCTCCTCCGGAGCATGTCCCAGGTGGGGTCGGACGGCCGCCTTGTCGTCGACGCCCGCTCCGCCGGACGCTTCGCCGGCACCGAGCCGGAACCTCGTCCGGGCCTGCGGTCCGGGCACATCCCGGGGGCGGTCAACCTGCCCTTCACTGAGGTCTACGACGACACCGGCCGCATGCGGCCCACCGCTGAACTGCAGGAGCTCTTCAGGGAGCGGGTGGGGGAGCGCACCGACCTCACCTTCTCCTGCGGCTCCGGGGTGACCGCCTGCGTCGATGCCCTGGCGGCCACCGTCGCCGGATATGAGGACCTCGCTGTCTATGAGGGCTCCTGGTCGGAATGGGGGCGCCTGTGACCTCCCTGCCGATGATCAGCCGGCTGCGCGCGCGGCTGGAGTCCGTGCTGCTCGTGCTCGACTCGCCGGCGACGGCGCAGACCCTCGCACGGGTCCTCGACGCGGAGGAGTCCGTCGTCGAGGATCTGCTGCGCGCGGTCGCAGCGGAGTTCGACGAACGCGGCTCCGGCTTCGACCTGCGGGAGACGGAGGAGGGCTGGCGCCTGTACACGCGCCCCGACCACGCACCCGCTGTGGAGCAGTTCCTTCTCGACGGCTCCCAGACGAAGCTCTCCCGCGCCGCCCTCGAGACCCTGGCCGTGGTGGCCTACCGGCAGCCGGCGACTCGTTCACAGATCTCCGGCGTGCGCGGCGTCAACGTCGACGGAGTGCTGCGCACCCTCCAGCTGCGCGGACTCATCCGCGAGGTCGACGTCGAACCGGGTACCGGGGCACACCGCTACGAGACGACCGGACTCTTCCTCGAGCTGCTGGGAATCGACTCGCTGGACCGGCTGCCTGACCTGGCTCCACTGCTGCCCGACGTCGAGTCCATCGACGAGGAGTTTTAGGGGGTCTTCCGCTAAAGTGGAGCGGAACCAATTTCATACCCCAGATAGGACACGATTCACGTGACCCCACCCGCTCGCCGTGACGGCACACCGGACAAGGACCAGCAGCCCAAGAAGCTGCGGGCCTCCGAGATTCAGCTGTCCAACGCCCGTCCCGCCCGCCGCCAGAACGTCTCCGCCCAGGAGCGCCGGGCCTCCGCCCGCTCCGTCGCCGAGAGCCTCGGCGCGGACTGGCTCTACGAGGGGGATGCCCCCGCCACCGGAGACGGCATCCGCCTTCAGAAGGTGCTCGCCCAGGCCGGCGTCGCCTCCCGTCGTCACGCCGAGGTCCTCATCGGCAAGGGCCGCGTCGAGGTAAACGGCAGGACCGTGACGCAGCAGGGCCTGCGCGTCAACCCGAATGTCGACGTCATCCGCGTCGACGGCGTCCGTATCCATGTCAACGAGGACCTCGAGTACTTCATCCTCAACAAGCCGCGTGGTGTTCTGTCGACCATGTCCGACGACGAGGGACGCCTGTGCGTCGGTGACATCGTCGCCGAGAAGGTCGCCTCCGGTCAGCGTCTCTTCCACGTCGGTCGCCTCGACTCCGACACCGAGGGCCTGCTCATCCTCACCAACGACGGGGAGCTGGCGAACCGCCTCATGCACCCGAAATACGAGGTCTCCAAGACCTACCTGGCCACGGTGCTGGGTGAGGCCGACCGTCGCCTCGTCACCACCCTGCGGAAGGGCATCGAGCTCGACGACGGGCCGGCGAAGGCCGACTACGTGCAGATCATCGACACCCACGAGGGTGAGTCGCTGATCAAACTCGAGCTGCATGAGGGCCGCAAGCACATCGTGCGCCGCATGCTCAAGGCCGCCGGTTTTCCGGTCCAGCGTCTCGTGCGCACCAAGATCCACACGGTGCAGCTGGGCGAACAGAAGCCGGGTTCCCTGCGTGCCCTCAACGACTCCGAGCTGACCTCCCTGTTCAAGGCGGTGCAGCTGTGACCCTCAGCAACATGCCGGGCGGTGGCCTGCTGCTGGCCGTCGACGGTCCCTCCGGCACGGGCAAGTCCACGACCTGCCGCGCGCTGGCCCGGCGTCTCGACGCCAAATACGTCGACACCGGCGCGATGTACCGCGTCGCCACCCTCGCGGTCCTCCGCGCGGGCGTCGACCCGGAGGACACCGCCGCCGTCATCGAGGCGACCCGGGACCTGCCGCTGTCCGTCAATGATGACCCGGACTCGACCGAGGTGCTTCTCGACGGCGAGGACGTGGCCGCCGAGATCCGTGGCCCCGAGGTCACCCGGAACGTCTCCGCGGTCTCCGCTGTGCCCGAGGTGCGGGAGAACCTCGTCGCCCTGCAGCGCCGCCTCGCCGCCGCCGCACACCGCGCGATCGTCGAGGGACGGGACATCGGCACCGTCGTGCTCGCCGATGCCCCGGCGAAGGCCTACCTCACCGCCTCCGCGGAGGTCCGCGCGCGCCGACGCCACAACCAGGACCGTTCCGCCGGCCGGGAGGCGGATTTCGCCACTGTGCTCGCCGACGTCGTCCGTCGCGACGAGCTCGATTCCTCCCGCACCACCTCGCCCCTGCGCCCCGCAGAGGACGCCCACATCATCGACACCTCCGAGATGACCCTCGACCAGGTGCTCGAGACCCTCATCAACATCGTGAAGGAGTCAGACCGATGACCGAAGAGAACATGCCGGAGGAGCAGGAGACCGAGTTCGTCTTCCCCGGCGAGCACGACATCGACGAAACCGAGCTCACCGATGCTGAGCAGTGGGCGCCGGAGGACTTCGACACCGAGGACTTCGACTTCGACGACATGACCGAGGCCGAGTGGGCCGCACTCGAGGCACGCATGGGCATCGAGCACCGGGACCACCTCGAGGAGGAGCTGTGCACCGTCGCCATCGTCGGTCGCCCCAACGTCGGAAAGTCGACGCTGGTCAACCGCTTCCTGGGGCGTCGTGAAGCAGTCGTCGAGGACTTCCCGGGCGTGACCCGCGACCGTATCTCCTACCTCGCGGAATGGGGAGGACGCCGCTACTTCGTGCAGGACACCGGCGGCTGGGACCCCAACGTCAAGGGCATCCACGCCGCCATCGCGCGGCAGGCTGAGGTGGCCATGGAGACCGCCGACGTCGTCATCATGGTCGTCGACACCAAGGTCGGCATCACCGAGACCGACGCCGTCATGGCCAAGCGCCTGCAGAAGTCCGACGTGCCCGTCATTCTCGTGGCGAACAAGTTCGACTCCGACTCCATGTACGCCGACATGGCCGAGTTCTACGCCCTCGGCCTCGGTGACCCGTGGCCGGTGTCCGCGCTCCACGGACGCGGCGGCGCCGACGTGCTCGACGAGGTGCTGCGTTTGTTCCCGGATAAGCCACGTGCCGCCTCGATCACCGAGGGACCGCGCCGGGTGGCGCTCGTGGGAAAGCCGAACGTGGGCAAGTCCTCCCTGCTCAACAAGGTGTCCAGGGAGGAGCGTTCCGTCGTCGACAACGTGCCCGGCACCACCGTCGACCCGGTCGACTCCCTGGTCCAGCTGGATCAGAAGCTGTGGCGCTTCGTCGACACCGCCGGCCTGCGCAAGAAGGTGAAGACGGCGCAGGGCCACGAGTTCTACGCCTCGCTGCGCACCCGCGCCGCGATCGACGCCTCCGAGGTGTGCGTCATGCTCATCGACGCCTCCGAGCCGATCTCCGAGCAGGACCAGCGGGTCCTGTCGATGGTGCTTGAGTCAGGCAAGGCCCTGGTCATCGCGTTCAACAAGTGGGACCTCATGGACGAGGACCGCCGCGACGAGCTCGACCGTGAGATCGACCAGCAGCTCACCCACCTCCCGTGGGTGACCCGCATCAACATCTCGGCGAAGACCGGCCGCGCCCTGCAGCGTCTCGAGCCCGCCATGATCGAGGCACTCGAGAGCTGGGACAAGCGCATCTCCACCGGCCAGCTCAACAACTGGTTGCGCGAGGCCATTGCCGCGAACCCGCCGCCGATGAAGGCCGGCCGTCTGCCGCGCGTCATGTTCGCCACCCAGGCATCGACCCGCCCGCCGGTCATTGTGCTGTTCACCACGGGCTTTCTGGATGCCGGTTACCGTCGCTACCTGGAACGCAAGTTCCGTGAGCGTTTCGGCTTCCACGGCTCCCCGGTGCGCATCGCCGTGCGTGTGCGTGAGCGCCGCGCGAGGAAGTAGCGGCCACCTACCGCTGGGCGGCGGGCGGCGCTACAGACACCCGGTCGCACACCAGGTGTAGAAAGCCGTCAGTCCCTCCCGGTGCGAGGGGTAGGTGTGTTTCTCTTCCCCCAGGACGAGCGTGAGGTCGCGCGGGATGGTGTCGGTTCCTGTAATAGCGGTGGCGATCTCCACCGTGCAGCAGGATTCGTTGTCGTGGATGAACCCGGTCCGCGAGATGAGCAGGTCGTCCGTCCCTCGGAAACCCAGGTCCTGCGCGGCCACCGGGAAAGCCTGTGTGGTCACGGCGATGAGGTCGGTGGAATTCGGCTCCCCGTAGGTGACCCAGTTCAGGGTCTGATCGACGAGCTCAGTCACGTCAGGTGTTGCCATGGCTCCACATTAGGTGCTGCGCGGGGGATTCTGACACACCGGGGGAGTGAGCCCGATGCCATGTCCACTGCCTCCGGAAATGGTCCGGTCCGCAATGGTGCGGAGCCTCTTCGGGTGGTCACGGTGATCAGGCTGTCTACGGCCTCTCCCGCCTCGTCGGTTGAGCGCGGTGGAAGATCGTGCGCGCATTCATCCTGATTCTCGCTCTGTGCCTGGTGCCTGTGTGTCGGGCTGCTCCGTTGAGGCCTACGGCGAAGTGATGGCTGAGCGCAAGGATCGCTATGCCTCCACGGATGCTGCCCTGGCCAGGCTCGACGGATACACCGCACGCAATTTCCCCCTCGGTGGGCTGCATGTTCTGAGCGGCGGCAGGGGAGGAGAATCAAGATCCGGCCGCACCCTGGAGAGGGTGCGGCCGGATCTGTTGATCGCCCGGTGATTACAGGGTGGGCAGGAGGACAGCGTCGAGGACGTGGATGACGCCGTTGCTGGCGTCGACGTCGGTGTTGACGACATTGACCCGGTTGCCGGAGTTGTCGACCAGGGTGACCTTCTCGCCGTCGACCTCGATGGTCAGCTCCGCGCCCTGGACGGTGGTGACGGACTGGCCGTCCATCTCCAGGACGTCGGCGGCCATGACCTCACCCTCGATGACGTGGTACTTGAGGATCTCGGCCAGGTCACCGGTGGGATCTGCCAGAAGCTCGTCGAGCGTTCCCTCCGGGAGAGCGTCGAAAGCCTCGTCGGTGGGGGCGAAGACGGTGAACGGTCCCGGACCCTTGAGGGTCTCCACCAGGTTGGCGGCCTCCAGCGCGGTGGCCAGGGTGGTGAAGTCCCCGGCGGCGACTGCGGTGTCCACGATGTCGGTGGTGGCGGCTTCGGCCATAGTGGTTTCGGTGACCTCTGTGGTTTCGGTCGCCTTGGACGTGGTGGTCTCAGCGACGGTTGCCGTGGTGGTGTCGGCAGAGTCTCCTGAGTCGGTCGAATCCGCACACGCTCCGAGGGCGAGTGCGAGGCTGATGGCGCCGGCTACTGCGATGCTCCGCTTCATGGGGAACCTTTCGTTGTGGATCAGATCACTTTGTGTGACTGTGAACTAGCTTGCCAGGTGCACTAATGACGTGTCCACAATTTATGAGAATGCTCAGCGAGTTACTAGGAAAATCCCGGCGCCTGGAGGTTTCCTGTCGTGGGGCTGTGCGGAACGCTCCTCTCCAGGACGAAGGCGTCGGTGCGGTAGGGGATGGGCAGCAGCTGCCCCTCCTGGAAGCCGAGGCGCTCGAAGAGGTACCAGTCCAAGTTGCGGGTCATGCGCTCGCGGATCTTCTGCGGGGAGCGCAACCAGTAGGAACGCGTCTGCATGAGTTGATGCACCTGACCGGTGCGCAGATGCTGCACCCAGCCGGTGCGCAGCTCGGAGGTGATGCGCCAGGGGTCGTGGACCTCCGGAAGGAAACCGGGGCGCTGGATGTCACCGGAGTGCATGATGCGGGCCAACCGCAGGATCCACGGGTGGGAGACGTCGAGGTTGTTCCACACCAGCATCACGCGGCCACCGGGACGGACGACGCGGTCAAGCTCCCGGCAGGCCTCGACGGCGTCGACCCAGTGCCACGTCTGCGCACAGGTGACGGCGTCGACGGCCCCCTCATCGAGCGCGGTCGCCTCAGCGGTCGCCCGCCACGCGGGGACCCGGAGACGGGAGCGCAGGACGCGGACCATGTCGGCGGAGGGGTCCGAGGCCAACACGTCATGGCCAGCGGAGACGAGCGCTTCGGTGAGTTTTCCGGTGCCGGCGCCGAGATCGGCGATGACCAGATGGTCGTCGATCAGCTCCAGCACCGCGGGCGGGTAGCCGGGGCGGACGTCATCGTAGGTGTCCGCACCGGAGCGGAAGGCCCGGGCGGACTCCTGCCGGTGGGCGGCGTCGGCGAATTCCGGGGTGTCCTTGGCGGAGGCCCTGCGGAAGGCGGGGGAGAGTGTCACGCCAAGTAAGATAGCGGATCATGACACGACTCCCTGCGGCGGGCGAGCTGCTCTCCATCGCCTCCTCCGACGCGGTGTTCATGGCCGTGTTCCCCGTCGCGGAGATCGCCTCGGTGCTCTATGTGGACATCATGATGCCGGCCATCAACGTGCCGCCGGGCATCGCGGTGCTCATCGGTGGACCGCTGCTGGTGTGGATCACGCTCGTAGCCGCCGGCGGCCGCTCCATTGACCTGTGGTCCGCCCGGTTGAGGGGGCGGGCATGAGGCTTCTTCTGCTGCTGTTCTCCGCTCTGCTGCTCGTCGGATGTACCGCGCCGGGAGAGGGGAGCGGCTCCACCGGGACAACGGTGGTCACGCCGACGTCGAGAAGCGTCGGTGCACCACAGAAGACGGTGGAGGGCACGCTCACCGTTGACGGTCGCGAACGCACCTACCGCGTCTCGACGCCGCACGGCTTCCACCGCGGCCGTCAGTGGCCGGTGGTGTACGCCTTCCACGGCTGGGGTGAGACGGCGGAGTTCATGGAGAAGACGACCAGGCTTGATGCGGCGCAGGCGATCGTGGTCTACCCGCAGGGTGTCGACAACGCCTGGGCACCGGCACCGTACGCGGTGACCTCCGGGGAGGAGGACATCGGCTTCATGCGGACGCTGGTGGAGACCATCGCGCGGGACTATCCGGTGGACCGCTCCCGTGTGTTCGCCACCGGATTCTCCAACGGCGGTGGTTTCGCCGCCTACCTCAGCTGCCAGCTGCCCGCCACGTTCCACGCCGTGGCCCCGGTGGGGGCGGCCTACTACGAGGCGACCCACGCGGCCTGTGCCGAGGAGGCCGTCGCCCGGCTGGACATCCACGGTACCCACGACACCGTCGTCGGCTATCACGGCGGCACCCGCCACGGGAAGCGCTATGAGCCGGTGCAGGATGTCCTGGAGGGGGTGGCGCGCCGCAACGGCTGCGAGCGGTCGACGATGATCCGCATCGCACCGAGCGTCATAGCCCAGCACTGGCAGGGCTGCGAACTGCCGCTGGTGCATCTGCGGGTCGGGGGCGGGGAGCACACGTGGCCGTCCATCGCGACTGCGGAGATCCGCTCCTTCTTCGGTGTGTAGCGTGGGCCTTGTGACTGGTATGGACAAAAAGCGCGTGGCCGTGGTCTTCAACCCCGTCAAAGACTCTGCCGAGGAGATGAAACAGCAGGTCACCGATGCTGCCGAGCGACACGGATGGGAGGCCCCGGTGTTCCTCGAGACCACTGTCGAGGACCCCGGATTCACCCCGGCGCAGCAGGCCGTCGAGGACGGACACGACATGATCCTCGCTGCCGGCGGGGACGGCACGGTCCGGGCGGTCGCGGCGGCGCTGCGAGGCACCGATGCCGCACTGGCGGTCATCCCCGTCGGCACCGGCAATCTTCTGGCCCGCAATCTCAAGCTGCCGCTCGACATCCCCGCGGCCATTGAGACGGCGTTCAGCGGGCAGGACACCCGCATCGACGTGTGCACCGCGTTGCTCACCCACCCCTGCGGGGAGTCCGAGGAGCTGGACTTCGTCGTCATGGCAGGCATCGGCCTGGACGCGCAGATGATCGGCAACACCGACGACGACCTGAAGAAGCGGATCGGTTTCCTCGCCTACGGCGTCGCCATCGTCCGGTCCCTGCGCGGGGGTCGGCGCCTGCGCCTGACGTGGCGCCTCAACGGTGGCCGGGAACGGCACATCCGCGTCCACTCCCTCATAGTGGGCAACTGCGGTGATCTGGTGGCCGGTGTGCCGCTGTTTCCCGACGCCGTCGCCAACGACGGGCACTTCGACATCGTCGCCCTGCGTCCCCGGGGACTGCCCGGCTGGGGGCTCATCATCGGCCGTCTGGTCACCCAGATGGGTCGGAAGGTGCTCAACCGCCTGCGTCGCCGCAACGAGCAGATCACCGGCGGTTCCGGGGACATTGAGCAGCTGCAGTACGCCACCGGTACCCGCCTGGAGGTCAGTCTGCCCGCCCCGGAGATGTTCGAGGTGGACGGGGACGAGGTCGGGGAGATCACCGCCTTCACCGTCACCATCGAGCCGGGGTGTCTCATCGTGCGCGAGCCCGTGCCGCCGCCCACCGCGGAACCAGGTGAACCCCGTCCGGGAGCGGAGATCTTCGGGGGATAGTGGGAGGGTGATGGCCCCTGTGACGTTATGTGCAAGTAGATTCAGACATGTACTACGTCACACCTGGCCCCATGGAAGGAACCTCCCATGTTCGCACGCTCCAAGGTAGTGGCAGGCCTCGCGGCCGCCGCACTTTTCCTCACCGCCTGCTCCTCCGACTCGGACTCCACCGATCAGACCACCGGAGCCGCCGGTGACGATGCCTACTCCATCGGCATCAACCAGCTCGTCCAGCACCCGGCCCTCGACGCCGCCACCGAGGGCTTCAAGGAGGCCCTCGAGGAGGCGGGGCTCGACGTCTCCTACGACGAACAGAACGCCAACGGTGAGCAGGCCACCGCCCTCACCATCGCCCAGCAGTTCGCCGGCAAGGATCTCGACCTGGTCCTGGCGGTCGCCACCCCGGCTGCCCAGGCCACCGCCCAGAACATCACCGACATCCCGGTCCTGTTCACCGCCGTCACCGACCCGGTCTCCGCGGAGCTCGTCGACTCGGAGGAGGCCCCGGGTGCCAACGTCACCGGAACCTCCGATGTCGCCCCCATCGAAGACCAGCTCGATCTGCTCAAGGAGCTCGTCCCGGACGCGGAGACCGTCGGCATCGTCTATGCCTCCGGTGAGGTGAACTCGCAGGTCCAGGTCGACCTGGCCAAGAAGGCCGCCGCCACTCGTGACCTCGAGATCAAGACCCAGACCGTGACCACCGCCAACGACATCCAGCAGGCCGTCGAGGCCCTGGGTGACGTCGACGCCATCTACGTCCCGACCGACAACATGGTCGTCGCCGGCATCGCCTCCCTCGTCCAGGTTGCGGAGCAGAAGCAGATCCCGATCATCGCCGCTGAGGGCGGCACCGTCGAGGGCGGAGCCGTCGCCACCCTCGGCATCAACTACAAGGAGCTGGGTCGCCAGACCGGCGAGATGGCCGTGCGCGTCCTCCGCGACGGCGAGGATCCGGCGTCCATGCCGGTCGAGAAGGCCACCGAGTTCACCTACGTCATCAACGAGGACGCCGCTGAGCGCCTCGGCGTGACCATCCCGAAGGAGATCCTGGACAAGGCGGAGACCGTATGATCGGCGCCGTCGAAGTCGGCCTCATATACGGGGTCATGGCGCTGGGTGTCTTCCTCACGTTCCGCGTCCTGAACTTCCCCGACCTGACGGTCGATGGCAGCTTCACCACCGGCGCCGCCACCGCGGCCGTCGGCATCCTCAACGGGTGGCCGCCGCTGCTGGCCACCCTGGTAGGTTTCGTCACCGGCTTCCTCGCCGGTGTCGTGACCGGACTGCTCCACACCAAGGGGCGGATTGACGGACTCCTCGCGGGAATCCTCACCATGATCGCCCTCTGGTCGATCAACCTCCGCATCATGGACGGCGCCAACATCCCCCTGCTGCGCCAGCAGACCCTGTTCACGCCGCTGCGTGAGAACGGGCTGCTGGGCACCTGGGTGGGTGTCGCCATCCTGCTCGGAGTCGTGCTGGTGCTGGGTCTGGTGGTCGTGTGGTTCCTCACCACGGACCTCGGCCTGTCCATCCGTGCGACGGGAGACAACGCCCCGATGATCACCTCGTTCGGCGTGTCCACCGACTACACCAAGACCCTCACCCTGGCGCTGTCCAACGGTTTCGTCGGTATGTGCGGCGCGCTGGTCGGGCAGTACCAGGGCTTCGCCGACATCTCGATGGGCATCGGTCTCATCCTGGTCGGCCTGGCCTCCGTCATCATGGGCCAGGCGATTCTCGGGCAGCGTTTCCTCTGGCTGTCCGTGCTCGCGGTCATCGTCGGTGCGGTCCTGTACCGCATCATCATCTTCCTGGCGCTGCAGGTCGGCCTCGACCCCAACGACATGAAGCTGATCACCGCACTGCTGGTCATCGTGGCCCTGCTGGTGCCCCGCTGGAAGGGGCTGACGTCCCGCTTCCGGCCGGCCCGCCCGGCTCCCGCGGATGCTGCGACCGGCGCGGCCGAGACAACTGACGCAAAGGTGGGGGTCTAGATGCTGAAAGTCGAAAACATCTCCAAGACCTTCTTCCCGGGCACGGTGAATGAGCGCCGCGCCCTCAACAACCTCAGCCTGACTCTCGACGAGGGGGACTTCATCACCGTCATCGGGTCGAACGGCGCGGGCAAGTCGACGCTGCTCAACGCCGTCGCCGGTCGCCTCTTCGTCGACTCGGGCACCGTGCTCATCGACGGCAGGAAGGTCAACAGGCTCCCGGAGTACAAGCGCGCCCGCTACGTCGGCCGCGTGTTCCAGGACCCACTGGCCGGCACTGCCCCCAACCTCACCATCGAGGAGAACCTCGCGCTCGCGCTGCTGCGTGGCAAGGGGAGGGGACTGGGCCCGGGCCTGACGAAGAAGCGTCGTGAAGAGTTCGTCGAGAAGCTCCGCTCCCTGGAGCTGGGCCTCGAGAACCGTCTGTCGGCGAAGGTGGGGCTGCTCTCCGGCGGCCAGCGTCAGGCGCTGTCGCTGCTCATGTCGGGCTTCACCAACCCTCGGATCATGCTTCTCGACGAGCACACCGCCGCCCTGGACCCCCAGCGCGCGGAGCTCGTCACCAGCCTGACCGAGCGCATCGTCGCAGAGGGCGGGCTGACCACCCTCATGGTCACCCACAACATGGAACAGGCGATCCGCCTGGGCAACCGCCTCATCATGATGCACGAAGGACGTATCGTCTACGAGGCGGACGCCGCGACGAAGTCGAAGCTCACCGTCCGTGATCTCCTCCGGGAGTTCGCGAACATCAAGGGAGCGACGCTGTCCGACAAGGCCTTCCTCGGCTAGGTCCCACCCGTCAACGCCCCGCTGCAGCGAGCAGCGGGGCGTTGACATGTGGTCAAGTTCTAGCGAAGGCTCTCCACGAAGGCGGTGAACTTCTCCTCGCTGTACATGAAATCCAGGAAGCGGGGAGCGCCCTCGACGGTGCTGAAGGTGGCGCTCTCCGGGCGCGGGGTGGGATCCCGGTAGATGAGTTCCCCGTCGCGGAAGACGAGCAGCACGGGGATCGTCGAGATCTCCAGCTGCTCCACGAGCCGGAACTGGATCTCCACCTCGGCCTCACCGAAGGGGATGTCCGGGAACTGCGTGCCCACGGCCCTGTAGATGCGACGGAAGCGCAGGCACGGCCCGCAGGACGTGGACCAGAACAGGACGAGGACGAGGCCGTCCTGCCCGGTGAAATCGTCATACGTGGTGGATGTCAGCGTCGTGGTCATGCCTTCATTGTGCTCAGTGACCCGCACTCCACGTGCTGCCACCCCCCGAGGCTCACCCCTGTGTCAGGCGGAAACAGAAAAGCAGGCCAGTGCCTGACACTGACCTGCTGTCTGTCGGACTGACAGGATTTGAACCTGCGACCCCTACACCCCCAGTGTAGTGCGCTACCAAGCTGCGCCACAGTCCGCCGTTGCACTGCAAGGTGCAACTGCTACAGGTTACAACACTGTGGTTTGTTTTCGCGAATCAGCAGGTCAGGAGACGTTCCCGGCGGTGTAGACCCACTCCTTGCCCACGCGTCGGAAGGTGGAACGCTCCCGCTGTGAACCGGGTGGGTCCCCCTTGTAGAAAGCCTCGAACTCGACGATGCCCTCGCGGTCCAGGGGGCCGCCGCCGACAACGTCGAGAATGTCCAGGCGGTAGAACTGCACCGGCAGGTCGACGAGGGTGAGTTCAGAAGGCCGGGTGTCCGGATCCCAGGTGCGGAGGAGGTACTCGGCGTCGCGGACGACGAAGGCGGTGAAGCGGGAACGCATGAGTGTCTCCGCGGTCGGGGCAGTGCCTCCCGCGTGGTACTTCCCGCAGCATTCCCCGTAGGTCAGGCCGGTGTTGCAGGGGCAGCGCTTTCCTTCGGGGTTCATGCCGGCACATCCAGGATCTTGATACCCGGGAGCATGGTCTCGAAGAGGGAGGTGGCGGCGTCGAGAAGCATGCGTCGCTCGGAGTCGCTGAGGTCTCCCACCAGGTCCACCTTCCGCTCGAAGATGGCGCGGGAGACGTGAGTGAGGGTGACGTGGACATCCTCCAGCGACATTCCGTCGGCCGCATCCCGGATCGCCTGTGTGGAGGCGGCGGCGATGCCGGCCATGAGGAGGTCGACGGCGGAGTGTCCCTGACCCCGCCCGCCCCGGGCCCGGACCCGGTCGGTGAGAAGGGTGCCGCCGGAGGTCTCGACCACGACACCGTAGCCGGAGCCGACGGCCATACGGGAGGTGACCTGGTCGACCTTGACCTCGGGGGCCTCGTACGACGGCCTGAGATAGGCCTCAGCCCACTCAGCGATGAGACGCCCGGCGCGCCGGGCCGAGTCCCGACGGGTGAACAGGTGGTCCGCCTCGATGGTGACCAGCGACTTCGGGTAGCGGGTCCTGAGGAATATCCTCTGCGCGTTGTCCACGCCGACGGTCTGATCGGTCGGGGAGTGCAGCAGGAGGAGCGGCTTGCGCAGTTGCGGAAGGTAGCTCTCCGGGTTGTTGTCGGCGAGATCCTCGAGGAATTCGCGGGAGATGTCGATGTCGCGGCCGGCCAGGGTGACGGTGACGCAGCCGTCCTCCTCTGCGTCGCGGATGTGATCGGCGAAGTGGAGCACGGCATGAGCGGCGTCGAAGGGAGCACCCAGGGTGGCGACCGCCGCAATCGACGCCAGCTCCGGGCGGGTCGCGGCCTTGAGTACGGCGGCACCGCCGAGGGAGTGTCCGATGAGCAGTTGCGGGGCCTCGTACTCGCGGCTCAGCCATTCAGCGGCGGCGATGATGTCGTCGACGTTGGTGGAGAAGGTGGTGTCGGAGAACTTCCCCTCGGACTGGCCGAGGCCGGGGAAGTCGAAACGGAGGCAGGCGATGCCGTGTTCCGCGAGGGTCTTGCACACGCGGGAGGCAGCCGGGACGAAGCGCGAACACGTGAAACAGTGCGCGAATATCGCGAAGGCGACCGGTGGGGTGTCCGGGAGGTCGAGGGTGCCGGCCATCATCGTTCCCTGCGAGGAGGGGATTTTCACGCTCACTGATTGCATGCAACAAGAATAGCCCTGCCCTGAACTAGTGTGGTGTCCTGTACGTGCAGGCCCACAGGAGGAACACCCATGGCATTTAACTGGTTCTGGAAGGCGATGGGGGCGTCGCAGACGCGCAACCAGAAGCGCAGCCGGACGATCGTGAAGGATGCCGGGGTACACCAGACGGAGTTCGCCGGGTTTGATGACGTCACCCTCGCCCAGCGTGCCCGCGACCTCGCCGCCGACGGGTCGATCTCCGATCCCGCGGCGTTTCTCGCCGTCCTCGGCATCGCCGCCGAGCGCACCCTCGGTCTCACCCCGTTTTCGGTGCAGTCCCAGGCTGTGCTTCGCCTGGTGGAGGGCGATGTCATCCAGATGGCCACCGGTGAGGGCAAGACTCTGGTCGGCGCGATGGCGGCGACCGGCTTTGCGTTGAGCGGCAAGCGGGTCCACGTCATCACGGTCAATGACTACCTCGCGGAGCGTGACGCCGAGTGGATGCGTCCCCTCGTCGAATTCTTCGGTCTGCGGGTTGCCGCGGTGACGGAGAAGATGGGGCCGGAGGAACGTCGGGAAGCATACGCCGGGGACATCATCTACGGCCCCGTCAACGAGATCGGCTTCGACGTGTTGCGTGACCAGCAGGTCACCCGCCGCGCGGACGCAGTCCAGCTGCCCGCGGATGTCGCCCTGGTGGACGAGGCGGACAGCGTGCTCGTCGACGAGGCCCTCGTCCCGCTCGTCCTCGCCGGCAACCAGCCGGGCCATGAGGCGATGGGACAGATCACCGACGTCGTGCGGCACCTGCGCGAGCACGAGCACTACACCATCGACGATGACCGCCGGAACGTGTTCCTCACCGACGAGGGGGCGACACGGGTCGAGGGCGCTCTGGGCATCGACTCGCTCTACGACGACGAGCACATCGGCACCACCCTGGTGAAGATCAACCTGGCCCTGCACGCCAAGGCCCTGCTCATCCGCGACATCCACTACCTGGTTGCCGACGGCAAGGTGGCGCTCATCGACGCCTCCCGTGGCCGCGTCGCCGACCTGCAGCGCTGGCCCGACGGACTGCAGGCCGCCGTGGAGGCGAAGGAGGGGCTCGCTGTCACTGAGGGTGGTCGGATCCTCGACACAATCACCCTGCAGGCGCTCATGCGCCGCTACCCGATGGTGTGCGGCATGACCGGCACCGCCGTGGAGGCCATCGACCAGCTGCGACAGTTCTATGACCTTCATGTCTCCGTCATCGACCGGCACAGGGAGCTGCGCCGCTTCGACGAGGCCGACCGCATCTACGCCACTGCGGCGGAGAAGAACCGCGCCATCGTCCGGGAGATCGCCCACCTCCACTCGACGGGGCAGCCGGTGCTCGTCGGTACGCAGGACGTCGCCGAGTCGGAGGCTCTCGCCGAGGCCCTGACGGAGCTCGGCATCGAGGTCAACGTCCTCAACGCCAAGAACGACGCTGAGGAGGCCCGCATCATCGCGGAGGCCGGTGACCTGGGGCGGGTGACCGTCTCCACGCAGATGGCCGGACGCGGCACCGACATCAGGCTCGGCGGTGCCGACCAGGCCGACCGGGATGCCGTGGCCGCACTCGGTGGCCTGGCGGTCATCGGCACGTCGCGGCACCGCACCGCGCGCCTGGACAACCAGCTGCGTGGCCGTGCCGGACGCCAGGGCGACCCGGGACTGTCGATGTTCTTCGTCTCCCTCGAGGACGACGTGGTCACCTCCGGGGGTGCCGGAGGGAACATCACCGCCCGCCCGGAGCCGGACGGGCTGATCAACTCCGACCGCATCCGCGACTGGATCGGACACTGCCAACGTGTCACCGAGGGGCAGCTCCTGGAGATCCACTCCCAGACATGGAAGTACAACCAACTCCTCGCTGACCAGCGCGACATCATCGACGAGCGACGCGCGAAGCTCCTCGACACCCCCCAGGCGTGGGAGGAGCTCGCGGCGCGGGTCCCCGAACGGGCGGTGGACCTGGCCGACCACCCGGACCACGAGCAGCTGGCCCGCGACATCATGCTCTTCCACCTCGACGACGAATGGGCCGAGCATCTGGCCGTCATGGATGACGTGCGCGAATCGATCCACCTGCGCGCGATCGCCCGCGAGACCCCGATCGACGAGTACCACCGCATCGCCGTACGGGAGTTCAAGGATCTGGCGCGCCGGGCCGTCGATAAGGCGGTGGAGACGTTCCGTGAGGGCACCCTCGCGGAGAAGGGGTTGGCGCGTCCGTCGGCCACGTGGACGTACATGGTCTCCGACAACCCCCTCGCCGGGTCGGGTAATTCCGTCGTCTCCGGAATTGGTAATCTTTTCCGGTGATGGTGTCGTCAGACACTCACGCGGCCCTGACAGTCGCTATGATGGCTAGCAGTCACAGTTCCGACGAAAGCGGAGGATTTATACAATGAGCGAGAACACCGGTACTCCCGAGGCACAGGTCGAGACCACGTCTGTCTTCCGTGCTGATCTGCTGAAGGAGATGGAGTCTGGCGCTGGTACCGCTCCGGCTGCCGCGGGCGCCGACAACCTCCCTGAGGGTGCGGGACTTCTGGTCGTCAAGCGTGGCCCGAACGCCGGCGCGCGATTCCTTCTCGATCAGTCGATCACCACGGCAGGCCGTCACCCCGAGTCGGACATCTTCCTCGATGATGTCACCGTGTCGCGTCGTCACGCGGAGTTCCGGATCAACGAGGGCGAGTTCGAGGTCTTCGACGTGGGGTCCCTCAACGGCACCTACGTGAACCGCGAGCCGCGGAACTCCCAGGTGCTGACCACCGGTGATGAGATTCAGATCGGCAAGTTCCGTCTGGTTTTCCTCGCCGGTCCGAAGAACGATTAGGTGATACCGAAGTAGTTTCACCGTGAGTGCTGTTCGCAAGCAGACGGCCGTTCGTGCGACCAGCGCCCGGACCCTGTCCATCGGAAAGGTCCTCGAGGCGCTACGCGGCGAGTTCCCGGACGTGACCGTCTCCAAGATCCGATTCCTGGAGTCCGAAGGGCTCATCACGCCGCAACGCACGGCGTCCGGTTACCGCCGTTTCACCGGCGAGGACGTGGAGCGTCTCCGCTACATCCTGGTGACCCAACGCGACAACTACCTGCCGCTCAAGGTCATCCGGGAGCAGCTGGAGGCCATGGACTCCGGCGCGGTCTCCCTGATCGAGGCCGAACCGATGGTGTCGCCGGAGAACTTCCGTGCGCCTGCGCCCACCCGCCTCAGTGACACCGAGGTGGCCGCCCAGGCCGGCGTCACCGCGGAGGCCGTCGCCGAGCTCATCGACGGTGGTCTCATCCGCCCCGATACCGCCGGCTTCTTCACCGCCGACGACGTGCGCATCGTCCTGACAGCGGAGTCCCTGCGGGGCTTCGGCTTCGACATCCGCCACCTCAAGTCCCTGCGCAACACCGCCCAGCGGCAGGCCGACCTCATCGGCCAGGTCGCCGGTCCCGTCGCCCGCTCCCAGCGGACATCGGCGAAGGAGAAGGCGGCGGACATGGGACAGCAGATGACGGCGCTGGTCGTGTCCCTGCACGCCAGTCTGGTCAAGAACGCACTCCGGGATGAGCTCGCATGACGCTGATCCCAGTCGAGTACCACGGAATCCACACCACCGGACCGGAGCAGTTCACCTGCGTGCTGTTGCGCTGGGCCGAGCAGAACCGCATCCTGCCGGTGTGGATCTCCCCGCTGGCCGCCGCGGAACTGGATTCCCGCGACAACGGCTTCACCCCGCGCCGCCCCGCGACCATTGATCTGCTGCTGGACCTGATCAACCGGAGTGCCGGGGGAGTCACGGCCATCAACATCATCAGCCACTTCGAGGGTGTCTTCATCGCGTCGATCGTGCTCGCCGACGGCGAGGAGATTGATGCCCGCCCCTCCGATGCACTGCTGCTCGCGCGTGCCCTGGGGCTGGACATCAATGTGGAGGAGGACGTGCTCAACCAGGCGTCCTTCTTCGTCGCCGACGACATCATGGAGGAGTACTTCGGCATCCGTTTCGACGCCGCCGAGCCCACCGGGGACCTCTCCGCTTCCGGGGATGCCCAGGCTGACGCGGATTTCGAGGAGATGATGCGTTCCCTGGGTATGTCGGAGCTGGATTTCAGTACAGATGAAGAGGACCCAGACGATGAAGACGACCAGCTCTGAACCTTGACCTTTTCGCCCCGGAGATACGGCGTGTCTCCGGGGCGGGCCTTGACGTTGCTCTACTGTTGGTTTTTAATGACCTTTAAGGCGCATTGACGAACTTCAGTGGAGTAATTACGTGAGCAGCAACGAGTATCCCGTCCAGGAATCCCTTTTCGACCTCGGCCCAGGGGAGGAGGTCGGCTACCGCGTGCCCATCGCATGCCAGGTTGCCGGGATCACCTACCGCCAGCTCGACTACTGGGCACGCACCAAGCTGGTCGTGCCGTCGATCCGCGGTGCGCGCGGTTCCGGTTCACAGCGCCTCTACTCTTTCCGCGACATCCTCGTGCTGAAGATCGTCAAGCGCCTGCTCGACACCGGCATCTCCCTGCAGAACATCCGCCTGGCCGTGGAGAAGCTCCGCGACCGTGGTGTCGATGACATCGCCGAGATCACCCTCGTATCTGACGGCACCACCGTGTACGAGTGCCGCTCCGCCGATGAGGTCATCGATCTTCTGGGTGGTGGCCAGGGCGTGTTCGGTATTGCCGTCCCCGGCATCATGAAGGAGCTCACCGGGACCATCTCCTCCTTCCCGTCCGAGCGTGTCAACGACCGCGACGACCTCGATGTCGACGTCATCAGCGTCGATGAGCTGGCTGCCCGCCGCCGCCGCAAGACCAGCTAGCCGCCAGAAAAGTAGAGGACCCCCGCTGAGCTCACGTGCGGGGGTCTTTTTGTGCCCTGAGTCCAACCGCGGGTCGCAACCACGAAAAGACATGGTGGGACGGGGTGGGACTGGTCCCGACCATGTCCGGGCCCCGGAAATGCTGCTCCGGGGGTGTGGTTCCGGACTCCTACAGGGCGCCGGCCAGCTGCGCCGGATCAGCTACCTCCATGAGCGTTCCCACGCCCGCCAGCGCTGCATCAACCGCACCGTCGCCGACGTGGTAGATCTCCAGCTGAACGTCCGCGTCCCCCTTGGCCTGCTCGAAGGCGGCGGTGAAAGCGGCGTCATCCATGTCCTGGTCGGTACCCGAGGTGACCAGCAGTACGCGGGCCGGCTGCCCGGTGACGCGGGAGTGATCGGCCGCGTTGGAGACAGCGGCGACCACCGCCGAACGGGTCTGCGGTACACCGCCGGTATCGAAGAGACGGACGGCGGTGGCGGCGTCGGTGCCGTCGGAGAAGCTGACGTTGGTGCGCCAGCCCCTGGAGACGCCCGGGTTCAGCGGGGAGGAGTAGTTCCACATGGCGACCTGCCTGCCCTGGGCACCGAGATCCAGGGACAGCTGGGCGAGTGCGTCGCTCGCGGCGTCGTGGAAGGGGGCCGACTGGGCGGAGGTGTCGAAGAGGATGAGGGTGTCGGTGGACTCCGCCTCCGGAGCAGGGGCTTCCTCCACGGTCGTCTCGGCAGGGGCTTCGCTGGCTGCTTCCGTGGTGGTGTCCTCATGGAACTTGGCGAACTCGGTGGCAGCGCGGATCTGCTCCTCGTTGACGTCACTGTTCGGGGTGAGCACGTGGGCGTCGGCTCCGGTGACGGGGGTGGTGGAGGAGAGGGGACGGTCGTCGAGAAGCTCAGTGACATCGGTTCCTGCGGGGGTGAGCAGGACTGCGGCGCGGGCCACGGAGTCGGTGAGTTCGGCTGTGATGCAGAAGTCGCGGACGACCGGGGAGCTGGCGTTGTAGTCGTCGATGAGCGCGGTGGCGTCGACGCCGTCGGTGGCGACCGGAAGGGTGAGGTCGCCCTGGATACACTCCTGGGACTGGGGGGTGTCGGGCTGACGGAATCCGACCCACCAGATCGCCGCCGCGATGAGCGCGATGGCGAGGATGAAGACGGCGATCACCCAACCGGCGACGGAGAAGCTGCTGGACTCACTACGATGACGGGCCATGCCCATGAAGTGTAGTGGCCTGGGCGGCGTCAATGAGGGAGACAAGCCGGTCACGCAGGGGTTGTCCGCGTTCCGCCAGCGCGCGCTGCCGTTCGACGTACTCGGCCTTGCCCTCCGGGGTCTCGATCGGCACCACCCCGAAGCCCAGTCCCCGGCAGTCGTAGGGGGAGGCCTCCATGTCGAGAATGCGGGCGTCGACGGCCAGCTCGAAGGTGTCCAGAAACAGCTCACCCGGGACGAGCGGTCCCATCTTGGCGGCCCACTTGTACAGGTCCATCGTCGCGTGGACACAGCCCGCCTGGTCGTGCGCGGGCTGGCCCTCCCTGTCGAGGACGGTCAGGTTGAGGGGGCGGGCGGCAGGGGTGAAGAAGCGGTAGGCATCGAAGTGGGTACACCGGATACGGTGCTTCTCGACGACTGCGTCGCTTCCCTCCGCCCCCAGACGCAGTGGGAGGTCGTGGCGGGGCACACCGCGGTAGACCATGGCCCACTCATGCAGGCCGAAACAGTCGAAGTGCGCCGGGTTGAGGTTCGTGCGGTGCAGCAGGTCCCGGATGTAGAGGAGCGTCCCGCCGCGGCGTTCCCAGAAGGAGTCCACGTCCACGGTGGTGACGGTGCCGTCGTAGCGGTAGTCGCGCCACTGTGCGTGGGACGTGCGACCGGGCAGGACGGTGCCGATGCCCGGGTGCCAGCGCCGCATGTGGGAGGGGCGGACCGGGTAGTACTCGAAGAGGAAATCAAGGACCGGGTGTTTCTCGTGCCGCTGACGGCGGCCCAGATGTTCGCGGGTGAGGGCGTCGGCGCGTGCCTCATGGGCGGCCATGCGGGCTGGCCAGTCGTCAAGCCTCTTCATGGGTCCAGTCGTTGACCGTGCCGACGTACTCCTCGATGAGGTCCTCGAGGGTGAGCACGCCGATGAGTTCGCCGCGGTCGCGGACCTGAGCCATGTGGGCGGAGCGGCGGTGCAGTTTGCGCAGTGCCTCGTCCATGGTGCCGGTGCCGTCGACGATCGTCAGCGGGCGCAGGTCGGTGCGCGGGATGAACTCCTCGGGGCCGGCGGTGGCCAGGCGGTCGAGCACGTCCTTGACGTGGATGTAACCCAGGAAGGACCCGTCGGTTCCGGTCACCGGGAAACGGGAGAAACCGGTCTCGACGACCGCCTGCTCCAGCTCACCCAGGGTGGGGCCGTGGCGACCGAAATCCAGTGTGCGGACCTTGCTCAGGGGGATCATGACCTCCTTGAGGGAGCGGTTCTCGGAACGCAGCGCCTGGGAGAGGCGGAGGGTCTCCTCGGCATCGAGAAGTCCCTCAGCGCGGGACTCCTTGATCATGAAGGCGAGCTGGGTCTCGTCGACAGTGGAGTCGAGCTCGTCCTTCTGCTCGATGCCGAACGCCCGCAGGGTGATGCGCGCGATCCAGTTCATGAACTCAATGAGCGGTCGGGTGATCTTCACCCACCAGATCATCGCCGGGGACAGCCACATTGCCAGGGTCTCCGGTCCGGCGATGGCGATGTTCTTGGGCACCATCTCACCGAAGAGGATGTGCAGGAACGTGATCAATCCCAGGGCGATGACAAAGGACAACGGATGCAGCAGATTGTCCGGGATGCCCAGGGCGATGAAGGGGCCCTCGATGAAGTGGGCCACCGCCGGCTCGGCGACCTTGCCCAGGATCAGGGAGGCGATGGTGATTCCGAACTGGGCGCCGGCCAGCATGATCGACAGGTGCTCGGTGGCGTAGAGGACCTTGCGGGCGGCGGGCTTGCCCTGTGCGATGAGGGACTCGATGCGGTCCTTGCGTGAGGAGATGAGCGCGAACTCGGCGGCCACGAAAAAGGCGTTGGCGGCGAGCAGCGCCGTGATCAGAAGGATCGTGGTGAAGATGTTCACTTCTGGTACTCCTGGGATTCCTCATCGGTGATCGGCGTGAGGATCACCTTGTCGACGCGTCGGTCCTCCATGACCGTCACCCGGGCGATCCAGCGACCCCTGATACCCGTCTCGAACTCGGACAGACCCGGGTTGTCGGACTCGGGCAGCAGGAGGACGTCCTGGACCGTCGGGATGCGCCCCAGCGTCGCCATGACGAGGCCACCGAGGGTTTCGTAGGGCCCGTCCGGGGCGGTGTAGCCGACACGCTCGTGGAGCTCGTCGACGCGCACCAGTCCCGACACCTCCCAGGAGGAGCCGAACTTCTGGAAGTCCTGCTCCGCGGCGGCGTCATCGTGCTCGTCGTAGACCTCGCCGAGGATCTCCTCGACGACGTCCTCGATGGTGACCAGACCGGCGGTGCCGCCGTACTCGTCGGCGACGAGCACGACCTGGGAACCGACGGAACGCACGGTGCCCAGAACGGAGTCGCCGTCCAGGGTGTCCGGGACGACCGGCACCTTCTTCGCCAGCGAGCCGAGGAGCGTGGTGGAGCGGGCCTCCCGCGGCACGGAGAACGCGTCCTTGACGTGGACCACACCGACCGTCTCGTCGAGATCGCCCCGGGCCACCGGGAAACGGGAGTGGCCCGTCTCCAGGGACTTCGCGATGAGTGCGTCGACGGAATCGTCGGCGTTGAGGTAGGCGATGGTCGACCGCGGGGTCATGAACTCATTGGCGGTGGCCTCACCGAACTGCAGGGAGCGGTCGATGACCTTCGCGGTGTTCATGTCCAGCCCGCCCTGCTCCGCGGAGCTGCGGACGAGACTGCCCAGCTCCTGGTTGGAACGTGCCGTGGCCAGCTCATCCGCCGGCTCGATGCCCAACTTGCGGACGATGAAGTTCGCCGACCTGTTCATGGCGTGGATGAAGCCCTTGAAGACGATGTTGAAGGCGTGCACCGGGTGCACGACCACCCGCGCCGTCTCCAGCGGCATGGTGATGGCGACATTCTTCGGGACCAGCTCGCCGAACACCATCGACAGGAACGTCGCGGTGACGAGCGCCAGCACGAGGGCCACCGTCGTCGACGCTGACGCCGACAGCCCCACCAGCTCGAGAAGGGGAGTGAAGTAGGTGGAGAGCACCGGCTCCGCGAGGAAGCCGGTCGCCAGCGTCGTCACCGTGATGCCCAGCTGTGCACCCGAGAGGACGAAGGAGAGGTTCTGGTAGTCGCGCTGCACCGCGTGGGCACTGCGGTCGCCCTTGTCGCGGACATGGTTGTCCACGGTGGAGCGTTCCATTCCGGTCAACGCGAATTCGATGGCAACGAACAGGCCCGTCGACGCCGTCAGAGCGATGAACCCGAGGAGTGAGAAGATGCTTATGAGTATGTCCATGAGAAGCGCTGGGCGAGAACCTTAGGAGGAGCGACGCGAACGTCGGGGACGACGGGACTGCGACCTCCGTGCCTGGCCCTGACCCTGCGGTCGGTTGCGCTGCGGGCGTTTCTGGGGCTGCTGGCCGGGGGCCGCGAGCGGGGTGCCCGATGGCACCCGTGCACCTGTGATCTTAGTCAGCACATCAGAGTCTGCGGTCACACGTGTCTCCGGGGCATCCACCCCCGCCTTCCGCATGAGGGTCTCGACCTCCCCGCGCTGCTCGTCCATGACCAGCGTCACCACCGTGCCGGAGGTGCCGGCCCGTGCGGTACGACCGGCGCGGTGCAGGTAGGCCTTGTGCTCGGCCGGCGGATCGAGGTGGACGACGAGGGAGACGTCGTCGATGTCGATGCCGCGGGCGGCGATGTCGGTGGCCACCAGGACGGGGACCGAACCGTCGGCGAACCCGGCGAGAGCATTGGTGCGGGTGGACTGGCCCTTGTCGCCGTGCAGGCCGGCGGCGTTGATGCCGACGCGGCGCAGCTTCTTCACCTGGCGGTCGACGCCGTGCTTGGTGCGCATGAACATGATGGTCTTGCCCTCGCGGGCGGCGATGCGCAGGGCGATGTCGTTGCGCTCGTCACGACCCCCGACGAGCAGACGGTGGTGTTCCATCGTGTCGACGGATGCCTGGACCGGCGCCGTGGAGTGGGTGACCGGATCGGTGAGGTAGCGGTCGATGAGCTTCTGCACGTCGCCGTCGAGGGTGGCGGAGAAGAGCAGGCGCTGGCCGTTCCGCGGGGTGCGGTCCATGAGGCGGCGCACCTGGGGCAGGAAACCCATGTCCGCCATCTGGTCTGCCTCGTCGAGTGCCACGACGGCGACCTCGTCGAAGTGGAGCTTGCCCTGGTCGAGGAGGTCCTGGGCGCGGCCCGGGGTGGCCACCAGGAGGTCGACCGGGGCGGCCAGGGAACGGATGTGGCGGTTGATGTTGACACCACCGACGACGTCGAGCAGGCGCAGGCCCAGGGCATTGGCGGGGGCGTCGAGACGCTCCTTCACCTGGGCGGCGAGTTCACGGGTCGGAGTGAGCACCAGCGCCCGCGGGTGTCCCGGGCGGGTGACGCCGGACTCTGCCAGGCGGGTGAGCATGGGCAGTCCGAAGGTGAAGGTCTTGCCCGAGCCGGTGGGGCCGCGGCCGAGGACGTCACGGCCGGCGAGCGCGTCCGGGATCGCCGCCGCCTGGATGGGGAAGGGCTCGGTGATCCCCTGCCGCTGCAGTTCACGAACAATGGGGAGGGGAAGGCCGAGATCCTTGAAAGTGGTCATTGCCAGAAGTCTACGCTCCTAGCTGGTCTGCACCTCAGTGCGGTCACCGGACCACAGGGTGTGGAAGGCACCCGGCTTGTCGACGCGGCCGTAGGTGTGCGCGCCGAAGTAGTCCCGCTGGCCCTGGATCACGGCCGCCGGCAGGCGCTCGGCACGCAGCGAGTCGTAGTAGGACAGCGAGGAGGCGAACACCGGCACGGGCAGCCCCAGCTGGGTGGCGGCGACGATGACGCGACGCCAGGAGTCGATGAGGTCGCGCAGTTCGCCGAGGAAGTAGGCGTCGAGAAGCAGGGAGGGCAGCTCCGGGTCGGAGTCGTAGGCCTCGACGATGCGGTTGAGGAACTTGGCGCGGATGATGCAGCCGCCCCGCCAGATGGTGGCCAGGTCGCGGGGGTCGACGTTCCAGTCGTACTCGGTGGAGCCGGCCTTGATCTCGTCGAAGCCCTGGGCGTAGGCGACGAGCTTGGAGGCGTAGAGTGCGCGGCGGACGTCCTCGATGAAGGCGGCACGGTCCAGTCCCAGGGACCCGAAGGTGGCCAGCTCGCCGGAGGGCAGCACACCCTGCGCGGCAGCGCGCTGGTCGAGGGAGGAGGACAGGGCGCGGGCGAAGACGGCTTCGCCGATGCCCGTGACCGGGATTCCCAGGTCGAGGGCGGCCTTGACTGTCCAGCGGCCGGTGCCCTTCTGACCTGCGGCGTCGACGATGACGTCGATGAGCGGCTGCCCCGTCTCTGCGTCGACCTGTGCGAGGACCTCGGCGGTGATCTCGATGAGGTAGGAGTCGAGGTCGCCGGAGTTCCACTCGCGGAAGACCTCGGAGATCTCGGCCGGGGTCATGCCCGCGCCGTAGCGCAGCAGCTGGTACGCCTCGCCGATGACCTGCATGTCGGCGTACTCGATGCCGTTGTGGACCATCTTGACGAAGTGGCCGGCCCCGTCGGGGCCGATGTGGGTGACACACGGGGTGCCGTCGACGACCGCGGCGACGGACTCGAGCAGCGGGCCGAGGGTCTCCCAGGACTCCTTCGGGCCACCCGGCATGATCGACGGACCGTTGAGGGCGCCCTCCTCGCCGCCGGAGATGCCGGCACCGACGAAGTGACGGTTGCGCTCGGCCATCTCCTTCTCACGGCGGATGGTGTCGGTGTAGAGGGCGTTACCGCCGTCGATGATGATGTCGCCGTCCTCCATGGCGTCGGCGAGCTGGTTGATCACCGCGTCCGTGGCCGCACCGGCCTGGACCATGATGATCGCCTTGCGGGGACGCTCCAGGGAGGCGACGAAGTCCTCGATGGTCTCGGAGGCGAGGAAGGTGCCCTCGGAGCCGTGCTCGGCGATGAGATCGCGGGTCTTCTCGGGGGAACGGTTGTACACGGCGACGGTGTGGCCGTTCCGGGCGAAGTTGCGGGCCAGGTTGGATCCCATGACGGCGAGTCCGACGACGCCGATCTGGGCGAGATTCTCAGGGGAGGTCATGGGTCCACAGCTTAGCGACGCCCACCCCACCCGCGACAGTGAGCTACTATTCGCGGCCATGAGCGATGAATTCCGGTACTCGTCCCTGTTCTCCCTCACCGGCACTGGGAAGGCCCTCGACCCCGAGACGCTGACCCTGCTCAACGAGAGAAACGGGGGACTCGACAAGCATCTGGGCATCACCTACACCCAGATCGCCGACGGCCGGGTCCGCGCCCGCATCGAGGTCGGAGACCATCACAAGCAGCCTGTCGGGCTGGTCAACGGCGGCGTGTACTGCGCTCTGGCCGAGTCGGTGGGAAGCCTGGCCGGAGTGGTGGCCGCCGGCGCTCCCGTGGTGGGCGTCAACAACGACACGGACTTCCTCGATTCCGTCCGCGACGGCGTCATCGAGGCCAAGGCCACCCCGATCAGACTGGGACGCACCACTCAGCTGTGGGAGATCCTCATGACCAACGAGGGCCGCCTGGTGGCGCGTTCCACACTGCGCACCATGGTGATGAAGGGATAGCCCGGCGACCGGTCACAACCAGTCATTGCGGCGGAACCACCAGAACATGAGCGCCACGATGAAGGCGATGAGCCCCAGGACCACGTAGTAGCTGTACTTCCAGTGCAGCTCCGGCATGTTGGTGAAATTCATGCCGTAGATGCCGGCGATGAGCGTCGGCGCGGCCGCCATGCCGACCACGGCGGAGATGGTGCGCATGTCGGTGTTCTGCCGCAGGGTGATCTTCGCGACGGAGGCGTCGATGAGTGCGGTGAGCCGTTCGTCGTAACCGGCGATCTGGTCCTTGACCGTCATCTCGTGGTCGAGTACGTCACGGAAGTAGCTGCGCAGCTGCTTACCCAGGATATCGCGGTGGTCCGTGATGAGGCCCCGCAGGGCAGGAGCCAGCGGGTCCGTGGAGTGGCGCATCTCGAGGATCTCACGCTTGTACATGTAGATCTGCTCGATGTTGAAGCGCGACCCCGGCGTGAACACCTCCTCCTCGAGGTCGTCGACCTCCTGCTCGAGCAGGGCAGCGATGCGGCTGTACTCGTCGACGAGGTGGTCGGCCACCCGCCACGCCAATGCCCCCGGGCCCAGTGCCACGAGCCCTGGGTTGTCCTCGAAGGCCCCGGACAGCTCCGGCAGCTCCGCGCCGTGACGCACGGTGATGATGAACTGCGGGCCGATGAGCACCTGAACCTCACCGGTGGAGATGATCTCGCGCGAGTTCCGCTCTGAGGCCTCCGCCTGGAACTTGACGGAGCGGACGACCATGAACAACTGGTCGTCGTAACGCTCGACCTTTGGTCGCTGATGGGCGGTGACGGCGTCCTCGACGATGAGGGGGTGGATGCCGAACTGTTCCGCGACGCGCTCCATCTGGTGGGCGTCGGGCTCCTGCAGCCCCAGCCAGACGAAGCCGTTGCCGTGCTCGGTGACCTCACTGAGGGCCGATGAGGGGATGTACTCCCCGGGGAGGCGTACGCCGTTCATGAACACGCGGCAGTGGTCAATGGTGCGTTCCACCGGGCTCCTCAGGTGGTTACGTGGCTCCTGGGACGCCACGGGGCGGCGGGGGCGTTCGAATGGGCTGAGCACGCAGCCGAGTCTAGCCGTTCAACGTTCCTACACTGGGTCGCATGTCCACCTGGAAACAAAACCCGACACACTCAGACAACTACATCCGCCGTTGGCAGACCATGATCGACCGGGGTGACGACATCCACGGGGAGGCCCGGCTCATCGACGCACTCGTGCCCCGCGGAGCACGCATCCTCGACGCCGGCTGCGGTCAGGGCCGCCTGAGCGGATACCTGGCGGAACAGGGACACCTGGTGACCGGTGTCGACATCGATCCCGTGCTCATCGAACACGCCAGGTCCCACTACGACGGCGAATGGCTTGTGGGGGATCTCTGCCACGACCCGCTGCCGGAGGGCTTCGACCTCGTGGTCTCGGCGGGCAACGTCATGTGCTTCCTCGACCCTTTCGGGCGTCAGGCCGCACTGGACAACATCGCCGCCGCCCTGCGACCCGGCGGCCGCTTCGTCGCCGGGTTTGACACCGGCCGCGGATGGGGCGCCGACGACTTCATGGCGACTGCCGAGGCCGCAGGCCTGGAGCCGGAGAACGTCTTCGAATCCTGGGACCTGCAGCCGTTCACCGAGGACTCACAGTTCCTCGTGGCAGTCTTCACCAGGACCGGTCAGCCTGAGCAAAAAACTCCCGCTCATACACACATGCCGTGAGATAGGCGGTCATGGCCTGCTCCCGCTCGGCGGGGGAAGCCGCTGCCAGGGCCGCCTCGGTGCGCTCAATGGCGGCGCGGGCGCCGGCGTTGAACTCCTCGCTGCCGTAGGCGGCCAGCCACGCGTGGTACGGGTGCTCCGGGGTGTTCGCGCGGGCCAGCTCCATGCCGATCTCCGCGTGGATCCAGAAGCAGGGCAGCACCGCGGCGACGCCGACGGCGTAGGGCTCGACGGCGCTGGATGCGACGAGGAAATTGGTGTAGGCGAGGGTGACCGGGGAAGGGCTGGTCACCGTCAGGTCGTGGTCACCCAACCAGTCGCGGTGCAGCTGGGCCTCACCCTCGAGTACCTCGCGCGCGGACTCAGCCCAGAAGATCTGGTCGGCCTGACCCGGCGCACGGGAGGACAACAGCGACAGGGCACGGGAGCAGCGGTTGAGGTACTGGACGTCCTGGTCCAGGTAGAAGGCGAAGTCGGTGGGGCGCAGGGAGCCGGCCGCCAGCGCGCGGAGGAAGGCAATATCCATGATCTCGTTCCAGACCTCCCCGGTGGCGTCCCACAGTGCCTGCGTGTGCGGGCCGGCGGGAGCCAGATGCGGGGTGGGGGCGGGGACATCGGTACGCGGGTCCCACGGAATGGTCGAGGCGGCGGCCTCGAGACGGCGCATGCGGTGGAAGTGGTCGACAGGGCCGTGCCCGGTGCCCACCTCCAGTGCGTCGGAGTGGGCGATCGCCTCGTGCAGCCAGCGGGTCGACCACTCGAGGGCCGCGGCGATGCTGTCCCCGGCGGCGATGCGGGTGGCCAGCGCCGCGGACAGGGAACAGCCGGTGCCGTGGGTGTTCTGCGTGTCGACGCGCGGCGTCGGCACATGGTGCACCGCCCCGTCGGGGGAGACCACCGCGTTGTCGGCCTCCGGGCCGGTCAGGTGACCCCCCTTGACGATCACCGTCGTACCCGTCTCCGCCGCCAGCCCACGGGCCTGCGCTATGCCCTCATCGAGGGTGGTGGCCATCTCGGTGCCGCAGAGCACAGCCAGCTCACGCAGATTCGGGGTGATGACGTCCACGCGGCGCACCAGGTCACGCACGGCGGCCTCGGCGTCCTCGTTGAGCAGGCGGTCACCGGAGCTGGCGACCATCACCGGGTCGAGGATGACGTGCGACACCGGGTGGGCCTCCAGCGCCGCGGAGATGACGGCGACGGTCTCCGCATCGCCGAGCATGCCGATCTTCACGGCGTCCACGGTGACGTCGTCGAAGACCGCGGCCAGCTGCTCCCGCAGGAAGTCATACGGCGGGGTGTGCACGGAACGCACACCACGGGTGTTCTGGGCGACGAGAGCGGTGACCACGGCCATGCCGAAGCCTCCGGCCGCGGCGATCGACTTCAGATCGGCCTGCACTCCGGCGCCGCCCGTCGGGTCGGTACCTGCGATGGAGAGAATACGAGGGGTCATGACTGCTCCTTCCGGGAGACGAGGTGGGGGACGCGCCGGGAGCGGTTCCTCACACCCACGTCGCAGGTGTGCAGGACAGTGATGACCATCCCTTCGCTAGTCCGAACTAGAGCAGGTTCCGTGGGTATGATCTCAGCGCGGCCTCCGCGCACCCCATGTCGATGTGACAAAGATTACCATAGGGCGTATGGGGCGGAGTCGAAGAAACCATGGTGATCGGACCCGGGATGGTCGCTCCCGCCACCGCCTGGCACCTGCAGGAACATAGCCACAGACCACCGCACTCGGCGGGAAGGGCGTCGCCGCCGGCTTCCTCCGGGAACTGGAGGGCACTGTATGGAGGGACGTTTCCGTACAGCCGGCCCCATGAGTTCCGTCGCCCTGGGGAGCCGTTGTACCCGCGACGGGCAAGTTCCTGGCCCAGTTGATCACCACCGTCGATCCGGTCCTTAGACCCGCTGCGGTAGGAACCGTCAACTGGTCGGGTGACCGGAATGCCTTTATCTGTGGATGGAGGGGGTTGTCCACAGGCCGGGCCGGTTGCTTGTCGACGCGCGCGTGGCAGGGGTTTAGTCTCCGGGTCATGGAGATCATCGACGCCTTCCGCGCGTTGCGCGGTATGACGGTTCTGGAGGCCTTGTCCTCCGGTACCGTCACCGTCGGTGAGCTGAGCC
>CAJDUQ010000017.1_pt1 | contig 34168 bp, 32 predicted proteins | sample 7390901 | NCBI WGS metagenome assembly CAJDUQ01 (sample SAMEA7055691, study PRJEB34461) | soil metagenome | biome: terrestrial ecosystem; feature: Peninsula; material: soil | place: Antarctica | collected 2016 | reverse complement strand
TGTCAGGTTGAGTGGGCCGGACTCAAGGCTTCTGGTAGGTTTGGTTCAGAAGTTGAGCCAGTGGCAGTCAACTTGGAGAAAATCCCTTAACAACAGGAGGAAGCACATAATGGGACGCGCAGTAGGAATTGACCTCGGTACCACCAACTCGGTGGTGTCCGTGCTCGAAGGTGGCGAGGCCACCGTTATCGCCAACGCCGAAGGCTCGCGGACGACCCCGTCCGTCGTCGCCTTCGCCAAGAACGGCGAGGTCCTCGTCGGTCAGCCGGCCAAGAACCAGGCAGTGACCAACGTCGACCGCACCATCCGTTCCGTCAAGCGCCACATCGGCACTGACTGGAACGTCGAGATCGACGACAAGAAGTACACCTCCCAGGAGATCTCCGCCCGCACTCTGATGAAGCTGAAGCGCGACGCCGAGGCCTACCTGGGTGAGGAGATCACCGACGCCGTGATCACCGTCCCGGCCTACTTCGAGGACGCTCAGCGTCAGGCCACCAAGGAGGCCGGCCAGATCGCAGGTCTCAACGTCCTGCGCATCGTCAACGAGCCGACCGCAGCTGCTCTGGCCTACGGCCTGGAGAAGGGCGACAAGGAGCAGACCATCCTGGTCTTCGACCTCGGTGGCGGTACCTTCGACGTCTCCCTGCTGGAGATCGGCGACGGTGTCGTCGAGGTCCGTGCGACCGCCGGTGACAACCAGCTGGGTGGCGATGACTGGGATCAGCGCGTCGTTGACTGGCTCGTCGAGAAGTTCCAGGCATCCAACGGCATTGACCTGACCAAGGACAAGATGGCCCTGCAGCGTCTGCGTGAAGCCGCCGAGAAGGCCAAGATTGAGCTGTCCTCCTCGCAGCAGGCCACCATCAACCTGCCGTACATCACGGTCGACGCCGACAAGAACCCGCTGTTCCTCGACGAGACCCTGTCCCGCACCGAGTTCCAGCGCATCACCCAGGACCTCCTGGACCGCACCAAGTCCCCGTTCAACCAGGTCATCAAGGACTCCGGCCTGTCCGTGTCCGACATCGACCACGTCGTGCTCGTCGGCGGCTCCACCCGTATGCCGGCCGTCACCGACCTGGTCAAGGAGCTGACCGGCGGCCGCGAGCCGAACAAGGGCGTCAACCCGGATGAGGTCGTCGCCGTCGGCGCCGCTCTCCAGGCCGGTGTCCTGCGCGGTGAGGTCAAGGACGTGCTGCTTCTCGACGTCACCCCGCTGTCCCTCGGCATCGAGACCAAGGGTGGCGTGATGACCAAGCTCATCGAGCGCAACACCACCATCCCGACCAAGCGTTCCGAGACCTTCACCACCGCCGAGGACAACCAGCCTTCCGTGCAGATCCAGGTCTTCCAGGGTGAGCGTGAGATGGCGTCCGCCAACAAGCTGCTCGGCTCCTTCGAGCTGGGTGGCATCGCCCCGGCCCCGCGTGGCGTGCCGCAGATCGAGGTCACCTTCGACATCGACGCCAACGGCATCGTCCACGTCACCGCCAAGGACAAGGGCACCGGCAAGGAGAACACGATCAAGATCCAGGACGGCTCCGGCCTGTCCCAGGAGGAGATCGACCGCATGATCAAGGATGCGGAGGTCCACGCCGAGGAGGACAAGCAGCGCCGCGAGGAGCAGGAGACCCGTAACAACGCGGAGTCCATGGTCTACCAGACCCGCAAGTTCATGGAGGAGAGCTCCGACAAGGTCTCCGAGGACATCAAGACCAAGGTCGAGGAGGCCGCCAAGGAGGTCGAGGAGTCCCTCAAGGGTGAGGATCTCGAGGCGATCAAGGCCGCCGTCGAGAAGCTGTCCGCCGAGTCCCAGGAGATGGGCAAGGCCATCTACGAGGCAGAGGCCAACGCCGGCGCCACCCAGGCTGACGCGCCGACCGAGGACGCCGACGACAACGTCGTCGACGCCGAGGTCGTCGAGGACGAGACGGACACCGGTGAGGAGAAGAAGTAGTGACCCACCCCAACCCGATGCCCGATAACCCGGGCGACCCGGAGTACACCGACCCGGAGGCGACCTCGGCGGACCGCGCTGAGGCAGCCGCCGACGAGGCCGCGCGTGCGCAGGAAGAGGACCCCGACTCCCACGTGGAGCCGGAACTCGACCCGGAGCTCGAGGCCGAGCTGGAGGCCGCGCTGTCCGACATCGATCCCGATGCCGACGGTGACGGCGAGGTCTCCGACCTGGAGTCCCAGCTCGCGGAACGTACCGAGGACCTGCAGCGCGTGAGCGCGGAGTTCGCCAACTACCGTCGGCGTACCGAGCGCGACCGCCAGGGCATCATCGACACCGCCAAGGCGTCGGTGCTGACCCAGCTGCTGCCGATCCTCGACGATCTGGAGCTGGCCCGCCAGCACGGTGACCTCAACGAGGGCCCGCTCAAGGCCTTCGCAGACAAGTTCACCGACACGGTCACCGGTCTGAAGCTCACCCCCTTCGGTGAAGAGGGCGAGCCCTTCGACCCGGAGATCCACGAGGCCGTCCAGGACCTCTCCTCTGGCGAGGAGAAGACTCTGGGCACCATCCTCCGTCGCGGTTACCGCGTCGGGGACAGGGTGGTCCGTAACGCGATGGTCATCATCGCCGACCCGGCCCCCACCGAGTAACGGGTTCGCCCGTCACACACCTGCACCGCCGTCCGAGACACGCACCTCCAGCCGCCCTCGGGTGGCGGTGCCCCCTTTCAGTCAGCGATAAAACATAATCAGACACCACAACGAACTTCTCATTCTGAAAGGAGGAGATGCCCAGTGACCGTTCAGCGAGAGTGGGCAGACAAGAACTACTACGCGGATCTGGGGGTCTCCTCGTCCGCCTCCGCCGAGGACATCAAGAAGGCCTACCGCAAGCTCGCGCGGGAGAACCATCCGGACAAGAACCCGGGCGACAAGGCTGCCGAGGACCGCTTCAAGAGGGCGGCCGAGGCCTACGACATCCTCGGCAGTGAGACCAAGCGCAAGGAATACGACGAGCTGAAGGCGATGCTCCGCTCCGGCGGCGGTTTCGGAGGCTTCAGCGGAGGCGGAGGTGCCGGATTCCCCGGCGGGTTTCGCCAGACGTCGGAAGGGTTCGACGCCTCGGACATCTTCGGACGAGGATCCGGTGGAGGATTTTCTGCGGACGGCGGTCTGGGCGATATCTTCGGCGGTCTTTTCAACCGCGGCGGCGGTCCTCGCCACGCAGCTCGGCCGACGCGGGGGGCGGACGTCGAGACGGAAATCACCCTTGACTTCCGTGAAGCGGCCAAGGGCACGACGATCCCGCTCCAGCTGACCGGCGACGCACCCTGCAACACCTGCCACGGTTCCGGCTCCAGGTCGGGCAACCCGCAGACCTGCTCGGTGTGCAACGGCTCCGGCTTCACCTCGGAGAACCGCGGTGCCTTCGGATTCAGCGCACCGTGCAGCAATTGCTCCGGTACCGGCCAGGTCATCACCGACCCCTGCACCACGTGCCACGGTTCGGGCACGGTCCGCCGCACCCGTCAGCTGACCGTCCGCATCCCGGCCGGCGTCATCGACGGCCAGAAGGTCCGCCTCGCCGGCCAGGGTGAGGCCGGACCCCAGGGCAAGCCCGCGGGCGATCTGTTCGTCACCGTCCACGTGCGTGATGACGCCGTCTTCACCCGTGACGGCGACGACCTCGAGGTGACCGTCCCGGTGTCCTTCTCCGAGCTTGCCCTCGGGGACACGATCACCGTGCCGACCCTCGATGCCCCCGTCCGCGTCAAGGTGCCGGCCGGCACCCCGAGCGGCCGGACCCTGCGCGTCCGTGGCCGCGGCGTGCCGAAGAGCGGGGACAAGGCCGGTGACCTGCTGGTCACCGTCGAGGTGGCCGTGCCGAAGAGCATGGATGCCGCCGCTGCCAGCGCCCTGCGGGAGTACGCGCAGGCGGAGAAGGACTCCGGCTTCAACCCGCGCGACGGGTGGGCCGGGAACAAGTGACATGAGGAGGTGTAGTGACCATGAAGGAGGAGAAGTCATCGACGGATGACCTCGGCGAGGTCTTCGTCATCTCGGTCGCCGCTGAACTCGCCGGCATGCACGCCCAGACCCTGCGCACCTACGACCGCATGGGGCTGGTGACGCCGGAGCGCACCAGTGGCGGCGGTCGCCGCTATTCGCGCAAGGACATCTCCCGGCTGCGTCGCATCCAGCAGCTCAGCCAGGAGGAGGGTGTCAACCTCGCCGGCATCCGGGCCATCATCGGACTCACCGAGGAGGTCGACCGGCTCCGCGCCGAGATCGAGGAGCTGCGTGAACAGCAGTCCCGGCCGCGCGGTGAGCTGGTCCACGTGCCGCGGTCGACGGCGATCGTGATGTGGGAGCCACGTCGCGGCAGGGTCCGCCGCTACCACTAGCGACCTTCGTGTACGTGCACGCAGCCCGCGGTCACCCCGAATGACGGGGTGGCCGCGGGCTGTCGTCGTGAAACGGCGTCCGGCACGGGACGAGTCCGCGAAAAGATCAGCTGGACATCGCGGATGTGGCCCGGATCACTGTATGGTGTGGTGCAGGACACTCAAATCGCCATTGTGAAAGGACACCGCATGACCATCTACGCGAACCCCGGCACCGAAGGCTCGATCGTCAACTACCGGGAGCGCTACGACAACTTCATCGGCGGCGAGTGGGTCGCACCCGTCGACGGCGAGTACATGGACAACATCACCCCGGTCACCGGTGAAGTGTTCTGCCAGGTCGCACGTGGCAAGGCCGCCGACGTCGAGCTCGCCCTGGACGCCGCCCACAAGGCCGCCCCCGCGTGGGGCCGGACCTCCCCGGCGGAGCGTGCGCTGATTCTCCACCGCATCGCCGACCGCATCGAGGAGCACCTCGAGGAGATCGCCGTCGCCGAGACCTGGGAGAACGGCAAGGCCGTCCGTGAGACCCTCGCCGCCGACATCCCGCTCGCCGTCGACCACTTCCGTTACTTCGCGGGCGCCCTGCGTGCCCAGGAGGGGCGCCTGTCGCAGATCGACCACGACACCGTCGCGTACCACTTCCATGAGCCGCTGGGTGTCGTCGGCCAGATCATCCCGTGGAACTTCCCCATCCTCATGGCCACCTGGAAGATCGCCCCGGCCCTGGCCGCCGGCAACGCCATTGTGCTCAAGCCGGCCGAGCAGACCCCGGCCTCCCTGCTCTACCTGGTGGAGAAGATCGCCGACCTGCTGCCCCCGGGCGTGCTCAACATCGTCAACGGCGTCGGCGAGGAGGCGGGTGCCGCGCTGTCGGGCTCCGACCGCATCGCCAAGATCGCCTTCACCGGCTCCACCAGCGTGGGCAAGATCATCAACAAGGCGGCGGCTGAGAGGATCATCCCGGTGACCCTGGAGCTCGGCGGAAAGTCCCCGTCGATCTTCTTCCCGGACATCATGGACAAGGACGACGCCTTCCGGGACAAGTGCCTCGAGGGCTTCGCGATGTTCGCCCTCAACCAGGGTGAGGTCTGCACCTGTCCGTCGCGTGCCCTCGTCCACGAGTCGATCGCCGATGAGTTTCTCGCGCTCGGTGTGGAGCGCGTGAACAAGATCAAGAAGGGCAACCCGCTCGACACCGAGACCCAGATGGGTGCGCAGGCCTCCCAGGAGCAGATGGACAAGATCAGCGGCTACCTGGAGCTGGGCCCGAAGGAGGGGGCTGAGACCCTCACCGGTGGCAGCATCAACAAGATCGAGGGCCTGGACAACGGCTTCTACATCGAGCCGACGATCTTCAAGGGCACCAACGACATGCGTATCTTCCAGGAGGAGATCTTCGGCCCGGTGCTCTCCGTGGTCACGTTCAAGGACTACGACGAGGCCATCAGGATCGCCAACGACACCAACTACGGCCTCGGTGCCGGCGTGTGGACCCGTACCGGCAACACCGCCTACCGTGCCGGCCGTGACATCCAGGCCGGTCGCGTGTGGGTGAATCAGTACCACAACTACCCGGCCCATGCCGCGTTCGGCGGATACAAGGAGTCCGGCATCGGTCGTGAGAACCACCTCATGATGCTCTCGCACTACCAGCACACGAAGAACCTCCTCGTCTCCTACTCGGAGGACGCACTGGGATTCTTCTGAGCCCATCCCTTGAGCAGCCCCAGCAGCACCGGGTCATCCCAGTAGCTGCTGTGGTCGCCCTCCCTGTCGCCCGGCCAGACCCGCGCCCCGAATCCCGGGGTCGTCGGGTCTGTCCCGTGTGTGCCCGCGACCAGACGGATCGGGTCGACGGGGTGCGTCATGGCGTGGATCCGGGGGTCGTCGCCGAGCAGCGTCATCTCCGCCGCCGACCCGACCCCCGCCCCCGGGCTGCCGAGCAGCACCAGATCATCGGCGTACAGGCCACCGCCTGTCGCCGCCCGTCCGGTCACCACCGCCCCGTAGGAGTGGCCCACCACGATCCGCCGCTGCTCCGGGTGCCGCCGGGCGAGCTCCCGCTGAAAGGCCTGGAGTGCGTCGCCCGCGGCCCGGGCGGGTTCCTGCGCCAGCGCCTGCGGTAGACCGGCCGGCGCGGGGTAGCCGAGCCACAGCACCGCCGCCCCACCGGTGACCTGCGCAACGGTGCGCGCACGGTCGAGGTGGACCGGCAGGCCCGCGGGATCGGAGGACCCGACACCGGGGACGAGCGTGGTCACCGAGGGGGCGGTCTCCACGTCACCGACCGCCACCACCAGACGGCCCGCACCTTCTCCACCGACCTCGAGGATCCGGACATCCGGGGGCAGCTCCAGCCCTGAGGTGAGGGCGTTGAGTTCGTGCACGGCGTCGATTCCCAGGTCCGGGGTGTCCCCGAGGCGGGTCGGCGGTGCGGAGGGGATCGACGTGCACCACAGGTCCACCTGCCGGGCGCAGGCGTGGTCGAGCAGGTCACCGAGCGCGCGCAGATCCCGCAACAGAAGTGTGAGCAGTCCCTCCGCGCCGGGCACCCCCTCCACGGCGAGGACCGCGCTGCGGGTGAACGCAGCGAGCTCCTCCCGGAGGGAGGCCGTCATCGACAGGACCTGCGCGACCCGCAGCATCTGCTCAGGAGGGTCGTGCAGGGGTGCGCTGAGGAGGTGCATCCGGGCGACGGCGGCCTGTGCGGCGGCCCCGCGGAAACCGAGCGCCGGCAGGGCGGCGACGGCACCGGCGAGCCGGTCGTGCTGCCTGGTGAGCCATCCGGCTTCGGTGCTCAGGAGGTGGGCGGCGTGGCGGAGGGAGGGGGCGTCGGGAAGCACTAGAACAAGGACCGGTCAAGCTCACGGACCCGGTCCAGGACGCCACGCACCTCGTGGACGTGGTCGTGCAGCGCCGACGCCGCGGAGTAGTGAGTGCCCGCCCAGGCGCGGGCGGCGCGGTCGAGGGCGGCCGCAGTGCGTGACCCCGGCGGCAGCGCGGGTGCGGCGGGCGGGGAGAGGGGGCGCAGCAGGGACGCGAGGTGGTCGGAGGCGGCGGTGGTGATCAGAAGCTCGTTCATGGCCGTCAGTGTGCGGGGGCGTCGCGGAGCTGCCAACCCCGGGGTGCGCCGACCTGTGGATAACTCCGGGTTGTCCACATAGTGTGGGTGCCATGAAGATCGGCATCGTGCAGCTGACCAGCGGACCGGATATCGTCGACAATCTGGCACTCGCCGTCGACGGCCTGCAGCAGGCCGCCGCGCAGGGGGCACGCCTCATCGTGTTCCCTGAGGCCACGAGCCAGGCCTTCGGCGCCGGGCGTCTCGACACGCAGGCCCAGGAACTCGACGGCGAATTCGCCACCGGACTCCGGGAGGCTGCCCGCGCCCTCGGCGTGACTGCGGTGGCGGGCATGTTCCGCCCCGCGGACACCGTCGAACGTGACGGAAACACCATCAACCGCGTGTACAACACCGCGCTCATCACGGGCCCGGACATCCACCGCGGCTACGACAAGCTCCACACCTTCGACGCCTTCAATTACCGCGAGTCCGACACCGTCAAGCCCGGCGAAGAGCTGGTGCTCTTCGACGTCGACGGCACCACGGTCGGCGTCGCCACCTGCTACGACATCCGTTTCCCGGGTCAGTTCCAGGACCTCGCCCGTGCCGGGGCGCAGGTCATCGTCGTGCCGACCAGCTGGATGGACGGCCCCGAGAAGCTCTACCAGTGGCGCATCCTCACCGCCGCGCGTGCCCTCGACTCCACCTGCTGGATCGTCGCCGCCGGGCAGGCCCGCCCGGGAGGGGAGGCCGAGGCCGGGCAGTCCAGCGGACCCACCGGCATCGGACATTCGTGCGTGGTGGGGCCGACGGGGCGTCGGGAAGCGGAGGCCGGCTATGAACCGGAGATCATCGTCCTCGACCTCGACCTCGGGCAGGTGACCGGAGCACGGAGGACACTACCCGTCCTGTGACGGCCAGTTATCGGTGTCCCCCCAGGCCTCGGTCTGGATATGTGCGGCCGGGGTGCCACCCTCGATGAGCTTGTCGACGGTCGCCCGCAGCCTCTCCGCGTCACCCACCACGAGAACGTCCCGGTCCGCCCACGCGCCGTAGGAGGCGACCAGCTCACCGACCTGCCCCGTCTGCTGCAGGTGCAGGCCGTGGGGCGCGCGGGAGAACTCGGTCGCGCCGACCCACCAGGTGTCCTCGGGGTGCTCGACGACGGGGACCACCGACAGCCACGGACTCACCAACGAGAGATTCCACAGCCCCATGAGGTCGTAGAGCTCACCCGGGTACTCCGCCGCGACAAACAGGTGCACGCGCGGGCGCTTCTCCCAGGTGAGCATGTCGAAGAGCATGGCCCTCAGCGGTGCCAGGCCCGTGCCGAGGGCGATCATGAGGACGTCCCGCTCGCCCGTGATCCGCAGCTCGCCGCGGGGCTGGCCGAACATCCAGTAGTCGCCCGGTTTCGGGGTGGCCAGGAGCTGGGAGATGTCTGAGTCCTCCAGCATGCGGATGTGGAACTCCAGCTGCCCGAAGTCGTTGGTCGGCAGTGCCGGGGAGAACATCCGCCACACACCCGGCAGGTACGAGGTGGTCACGGGCAGGTGCTGGCCGGCACGGTAGGGGATGGGGATGCCGGCCTCGAGGCGCACCACGCTGATGTGCCGGGTACGGCGCTGGACTCCGAGCACCTCCGCGGAGTAGGCCGGGGCCACGCCTTCCTGGTCGGCCTCGCGGGCGGCGGCGGCCATGATCGCGCACACCGTGTCGAGGGCACGGGCCGCCGCGTCGGCCCGGGACAGCTCCAGGGTGTGCAGTCCGTGCGCCAGGGCGTCGGCGAAGGCGGGGTAGACCTCGGGCGGGAAACCGTGTCGTCGGTGGTCGCGTCCGAGGTCCCTCAGCCGGTCGAGGACCTCGGCGGGGACGGCACCGGTGACGGGGGTGCGTTCGAGAACCCAGGCGCAGGCGTCGGCGAGCTCGAGGTGGGTGTGGCGCAGGGAGATGGGGAAGACCTGCCGGGACTCGAGGACGTCCTGGTAGAGATGCTGCTGCACGACGTCCCGGAACTCTGCGCTGCGCGTGCGGAGGGCGGTGCCGGTTTCGGTCAGGGTCTGCATGTTCTCCATTGTGCCCGGATGCGGCGGTCGCCGGTCGCGGGGTGGGGGTCGTGTCCCGGGCCGCAGCCACCCGAACTCCGGGTGGTGATCCGGCGGAGAGCGGACTCATTCGTGGCTAGACTTGCATAACATCCTGTTGTCGCCCCCGAGGAGCCCGCAATGATCGAGTTCGACCGCGTCTCCCGCACCTACCCGGGCAGCCCCCGTCCGGCGGTCGAGGACTTCTCCCACCGGGTGGATCCCGGGTCGACGACCGTGTTCGTCGGCCCCTCCGGCTGCGGCAAGACGACGCTGCTGCGCATGGTCAACCGTATGGTCCCCACGGACTCCGGCACCGTCCGGGTCCGGGGCGAGGACGTGGGCACGGTCGACCCGGTCCGTCTGCGGCGCTCCATCGGCTACGTCATGCAGCATTCCGGGCTGCTGCCGCACCGTACGGTCCTGGACAACATCGCGGGTGTCGCCCGGCTGTCGGGCACCCCGAAGAAGCAGGCCCGCGAGCGCGCCGCCGACATGCTCCGGCTCGTCGGCCTCAATCCGGACCTGGGAGGTCGCTACCCGGCGGAGCTCTCCGGTGGGCAGGCCCAGCGCGTGGGCGTGGCCCGGGGCCTCGTCGCCGACCCGGAGATCCTCCTCATGGACGAGCCCTTCGGTGCCGTGGACCCTGTCGTCCGCCGTGGTCTGCAGGAGGAGATCCTCGGCCTTCAGGAACGTATGTCGAAGACGATCCTCATGGTCACCCACGACATCGACGAGGCCTTCCTCCTCGGCGACACTGTGGTCCTCCTCGGGGATCGTGCCCGGGTCGAGCAGGTGGGTCCTCCGGAGGAGTTCCTCACCGCGCCGGCCAACGACCGGGTCCGTGACTTCACGGGGGCGGAAGCGCGGATGCTGAGCGTCGAGAAGCGGGAGGGACGCTCCCTCGTCGTCGACCGCAACGGCCGGGTCCGGGGGGTGCTCGCATGAGGTGGAGCTGGGTGGTCGACAACGCCGGGCGGATCGGTGAGCTGGCCTGGTCCCACTTCGCGCTGTCCTGGCCGGCGATCCTCGCCTCCTTCCTCCTCGCGTTGCCGATCGGCTGGTTCGCCCACCGCCACGCCCGTGTCCGCGAACTCGTCGTCGTGCTCACCGGGATGCTCTACGTCATCCCGTCGCTGGCGTTGTTCGTGGTCATGCCGCTGTTTCTGGGCACGTCGATCCTCTCGCCGCTCAACATCATCGTCGCGATGACCCTCTACGGCCTCGCGCTGCAGGTCCGCTCCACCGCCGACGCCTTCAGCACTGTGCCCGGAGATGTGCGGCAGGCGGCGGTCGCCACCGGGTATCCCGCGTGGCGACGCGTCCTCTCCGTCGAGCTCCCACTCGCCGGCCCGGCGCTGCTCGCCGGGATCCGCGTGGTCTCGGCGTCGACGGTCTCGCTGGTCTCGGTCGGGGCGCTCATCGGGGTGGCGTCGCTGGGTACGTTGTTCACCGAAGGGTTCCAGCGTTCGTTCCCGACGCAGATCATCGTCGGACTGGTGGGTACGGTGCTGCTCGCCGTGCTTCTCGACGCCGCCCTCGTCCTCCTCGGCCGCCTCCTCATGCCGTGGGCCAGGAGGGTCGGATGAACCAGATCGCACTCACGTGGGCGTTCCTCGCGGACGCGGAACACCGGCCCCTCATACTCACCCGTACGCTCGACCACCTCGGCTACACCGCCCTGGCGGTGGGGCTCGCACTGCTCATCGCGCTGCCCCTCGGCCTGTGGGTCGGACATTCGCGCCGGGGTGCGGACGTGGTGCTCTCCGTGGCCGGGGCGCTGCGTGCCCTGCCGTCGCTGGGGCTGCTCACCTGGTTGACCGTGTCGATGTCCATGGGTGTGCGCGTGCCCCTGGTGCCCTCCACGATCGTGCTCATCGTCCTCGCTGTGCCGCCCCTCCTGGCGGGCATCGTCGCCGGGATGGTGGCGGTACCCCGCCAGGTCGTCGACTCGGCGCGGGCCAGCGGCTACAGCGAAGGACAGATCCTCAGCCGCGTCGAGGTGCCGCTCGCGCTCCCCGTCATGATCGGCGGCCTGCGCTCCTGCGTCGTCCAGGTACTGGCCACCGCGACGATCGTCGCCTACGTCGGTCTGTCCGGCCTGGGGCGCTATCTCATCGACGGCCTCGCCCTGCGCGATTATCCGCAGATGCTCGCCGGTGCCGTGCTGGTCACGGCGCTGGCGCTCATCGTCGACCTCAGTCTCGCCCTGTTCCAGAAAATACTGCAACCCCAAGGACGTGTGTCATGAAACTCCGCCTCACCACCACCCTGTTCGCTGTCGCCGCGCTGGCGCTGACCTCCTGCTCCGACTCCGACGACGACCCGCTGGCGACCTCGCCGGACGCCGGGGACAGCGGGACCATCACCATCGGTACCGCCAATTTCCCCGAGTCCGAGATCATCGGCCAGATCTGGGCCGCCGCTCTCGAGGACGCCGGTTTCGACGTCGAGGTCACCTCCGGCATCGGCTCACGCGAGGTCTACCTCAAGGCCCTCGAGGAGGGCAGCATCGACCTCGTGCCCGAGTACGCCGGCAACCTCGCCCAGTACTACGGCGCTGAACTCGAGGCCGGCACCGACTCCGACGATGTCGTCGCCGCGCTCTCCGATGTCCTTCCCGCGGGCCTCGTCGCAGGTGACATCGCCGAGGGCGAGTCCAAGGACTCCTACCGCGTGACCCGCGCGCTCGCAGAGGAGTACGACCTGGTCACGCTCGCTGACCTGGACAAGCTCGACCAGGTCCGTATCGCCGCGAACCCCGAGTTCGCCGAGCGTCCCTACGGTCCGTCCGGCCTGGCCTCCGTCTACGGCGTCGATGAGGCGAAGACATCCGTCGTCCCGATCTCCGACGGTGGTGGCCCGCTCACCATCGCCGCCGTGACCGAGGGGGTGGCCGAGGTCGCCGACATCTACACCACCTCGCCGTTGCTGGACTCCGCCGGTAACGAGGTCGACCTGGTCACCCTCGAGGATCCCGAGCGCCTCATCCTCCCGCAGAACGTCCTGCCGCTCATGCGCGCGGACGCACTTCCCGCGGAAGCGCTGGACGCGGTCAACGGCATCTCCGGCGAGCTGACCACAGATGCGCTGGTGACGCTCAACCTCCGCAACATCGGTGAGGAGAAGGCCGAGCCGCCGACCATCGCCCGTGACTTCGTGGCGGAGAATTCCTGAGGGGCTGAGCCCGCCTTCCACCGGAGGTGGGTGGTGTCCTCCCCGGCCTCACCCGAGCGGGTGACCCTCCACCCGCCCTTCGCCTGACGGACGCCAGCCGAGTGCGGGGGCGACGTGCTCGGCGAAGGCCTGCAGGATCGTCTGGTTGACCTCCACTCCCATCTGGTTGGGGATGGTCAGCATCAGGGTGTCGGCGGACATGACCGCGGCATCCTGTCTGAGCTGTTCGATGAGAACGTCCGGCTCGGCGGCGTAGGTGCGGCCGAAGGTGACCGGCGTGCCCTCCCCGAGAGAGCCGATCTGGTCGCGCCCGGTGGCCTGCAGACCGAAGAGGTTGCGGGTGCGGTCGTCGACGACGGGGAACACGGAGCGGGAGACCGATACCCGCGGTATCCACTCGTGACCTGCAGCGACCCACGCGGCACGGTAACGGGCGATCTGCTCCGCCTGGAGATCGCCGAGGGAGGAGCCGTCGGCCTCGGAGACGAGCGTGGAGCTCATGAGGTTGACTCCGTCGCGGGCCGCCTGCTCGGCGGTGGCGTGTGATCCGGCCCCCCACCAGACGCGGCGGCGCAGGCCGGGGGAGTGCGGGAAGATCGGCAGCGGGGTGCCGGGCCGGTACATGCGCGGGTACTGCTCTTCGGCAGGGGCGGCCTCGGCGACGCCGTGGCCGTCGATGGCGGTGAGGAAGCGTTCGAACTTGTCGCGGGCCAGGTCGGAGCCGTTGGCCTCGGAGGCGGTGTATCCGAAGGACTCCCACCCGCGCCGCGCGGGTTCCGGTGAACCTCGGGAGACACCGAGGGCGACGCGGCCGTCGGAGAGCAGGTCGAGGGCGGCGGCCTCCTCGGCGAGGTGGAGGGGGTTCTCATAACGCATGTCGATGACACCGGTACCCACCTCGATGTTCTTCGTGGCGCCGGCGATGGCGCCGAGCAGCGGCATCGGGGACGCGCCCTGCGGGGCGAAGTGGTGGACACGGAAGTAGGCGCCGTTCACGCCGAGCTCCTCGGCGGCGACAGCAAGCTCCAGTGCCTGGCGGAGGGTGTCGCCGGCCCCGGGGCCGGGCTGGTGGCCCATGGCGTAGTGTCCGAAACTGAGGAATCCGAAGGCTTTCACGCGGCTGAGTCTACTTTCTGCTGGAGGAATCGGGTGGCGCGGCGACCGGCGAGACGTCCCGCCCGGGTGGCGCCGACAGTGGAGGCGGTTGAGCCGTAGCCCACGAGCAGGACACGGGGGTCGGCGGCCGGGGTGACCTCGTCGAGCATGCGCACCCCGCCTTCCGGGCCGCGCAGCCGCATGGGTGCGAGATGGCGCAGGGCGGGTCGGAAGCCGGTGTTCCAGAAGATGACGTCGACATCCATCACGGTCCCCGCCGGCAGCGGGTCCCACGATTCCGGGACCTGCAGCCTGCTGCTTCTCGACGGCCCCTGGCCCGCCGCCACCTCACTCTTCGGCTCCCCGAAGACGACACCCGTCTCCGTGACCCTGTCGAACATGCCACGGGAGACGAGTGTGCCGTCAGCGACACCGGCCAGGTAAGCCGGAGTCTGCGGAATGCCGGTGGTGCGGACGACGGAGGCGGGGCGTTGTCCGGCGAAGGTGCGCTCGCGGACAGCCGCCTCGACGGCCAGGCCCCAGTCGGTGTCGAACTCCCGCTCCGTGAAGTTCGGCGGGCGGCGCGTGGCCCACACCGTCTCAGTGACGGGAGCGAGTTCGAGCAGGAACTGAACGGCAGACAGGCCGCCGCCCACGATGAGGGTGCGCTTCCCGCTGAAGTCCTCCTTCCGCACGTAGTCCTTCGTGTGCAGCTGCTCACCCCGGAAGTCACCGATCCCGGGGATCCAGGGGATGAAGGGGTTGTCCCAGGTGCCGGTGGCGTTGAGGACGAGGTCGGTGGTGAACTCGCGGGCGTCGGCAAGCGTGACGGTGAGTAGCTCGGAGCCGGGTGTGGGGGAGACGCTGCGGACCGGGGCGGGACGCAGGACCTGCAGGTCAAAGGCGTCCTCGTAGCGGCCGTAGTAGTCGGCGACGAGGCGGGAGGCGGGGATCCGCGGGTCGGGATGGTTCATGGGCAGGCCGGGGAGGTCGGCGATGCCGTGGGCGGTGCCGAGGGTGAGGGAATCCCAACGGTGGCGCCAGGCTCCGCCGGGGCCGTCGTTGGAGTCGAGGACGAGGACGTCCCCGTCGGGGCCGAGGGAGAATCCCCTGCGGTGGAATTCGTGGGCGGCCGCCAGGCCTGCCTGGCCGGCGCCGATGATGATGGCGCGGTAATTCATGGATCCCAGGCTACCCCATGATGGTGATATGTCAACAACTGCGGGTCGGATGGATGTCTGGCGGAAATTGGAAAATGTGATGGCGGTCATATCCGTATGGCCGTAGTGTGGTGCATGACACATCCATTGTCCCCTCTGAAAGGATCCCCCTATGTCCTCTCCCACGAAGTTCCGTGCCGCCGTCGTCGAGAAGTTCGGTCCCGAGGTCACCGTCCGTGACGTCGATCTGCCCACTCCCGGCCGTCACCAGGCGTTGGTCAAGCTCCAGGCCTCCGGCATCTGCCACACTGACCTTCATGCGGCGGAGGGGGACTGGCCTGTCAAGCCGGAGCCGCCGTTCGTGCCCGGTCACGAGGGTGTCGGCGAGGTCGTCGAGCTCGGTCCGGGTGACCACACGGTCAAGGTCGGAGACATTGTCGGCAACGTGTGGCTCTGGTCCGCCTGTGGTGTCTGTGAGTACTGCCGCACCGGGTGGGAAACCCTGTGCAACGAGGCCGAGTACGGCGGCTACACCGTCGACGGCTCATTCGGTGAGTACATGCTCGTCGACACCCGCTACTGCGCCCTCATCCCTGAGGGGTCCGACCCGGTCGAGGTGGCCCCGATCCTCTGCGCCGGAGTCACCGTCTACAAGGGCCTGAAGGTCTCGGAGACCAGGCCCGGCCAGTTCATGGTCATCTCCGGCGTCGGCGGACTCGGCCACATCGCGGTCCAGTACGCCGTCGCGATGGGCATGCGCGTCATCGCCGTCGACATCGCCGACGACAAGCTCGAGCTGGCCAAGAGGCATGGCGCGGAGTTCACCGTCAACGCCAAGCACGCGGACCCCGCCGAGGCGGTCCAGCAGTTCACCGGCGGCGGCGCCCACGGCGTCCTCGTCACCGCCGTCCACCCGCAGGCCTTCGGGCAGGCGATCGGCATGGCACGTAAGGGCGGCACCATCGTGTTCAACGGCCTGCCGCCGGGGGACTTCCCGGCCCCGATCTTCGAGATCGTCTTCAAGGCGCTGACGATCCGCGGCTCTCTGGTCGGCACCCGCCAGGACCTGGCGGAGGCGCTCGACTTCTACGCCCGCGGCATGATCAAGCCGACCGTCGCCGAGTGTTCGCTCGACGACGTCAACGCGGTCTTCGAGGAGCTGCGCCACGGCAAGGTCGAGGGGCGCATGTCCATCCGCTACTGAGTACTGTCTGAGGTGAGGTCGGTGACATAAAGTAAGGGCATGGACTACACCCCGTACAGCCTGCTCATTGATGTCGGTTGGATCTCGCTGCTCATGGTCATCGGCAACCTTCTGCGTAGAAAGGTGTCGCTGTTCCAGCGGCTTCTCCTGCCGGCCTCGATCACCGCAGGCCTGCTGGGTCTGGTGTTCGGCCCCCAGGTGCTGGGCTGGATCAACTTCTCCGATCAGATCGGCACCTACACCGGCATCCTCATCGCCTTCGTCTTCGCCTCCATGGCCTACGCCATGGACCTCACCCCCTCGGTGCGCACCGGCGCCCGGCAGATGTGGTCGTACTCCACCGGCATGTTCATGGGCCAGTGGGGTCTGTTCATTCTGCTGGGCGTCTTCCTGTTCAAACCCTTCTTCGGTACCGAGAACTGGTTCGGCATGATGCTGCCCGTCGGTTTCGTCGGAGGCTTCGGCACCGCAGCCGCCGTCGGCCAGTCCCTGGAGGAGGCCGGAGCCGTCGCCGCCAGCTCCCTGGGCTTCACCGCCGCGACGGTGGGTACCCTGGCCGCCATCCTCGGCGGCCTCATCTTCGCCAACTGGGGGATCCGGACCGGCCGTGCGTCGGCCATGCCGGGTGAGCTGCCGTGGGAGCTGCGCTCCGGCTACATCGACGATGTGAAGTCGCGTCCCTCGATCGGCCGCGCCACCACGAATCCGTCCTCCATTGAGCCGCTGGCGCTGCACCTCGGCTTCGTCATGTTCACGGTGCTGGCCGCCTACCTGGTCAACAAGCTCATCACCGGATGGGTCCCGAGCGTGTCGATCCCGCTGTTCGCCATGTCCTTCGTCGTCGGCCTGCTGGGTCGTGGACTGCTGATGGGTGTAGGCAGGAAGGACTTCCTGGACAAGTCCACCGTCAACTCCATGTCCGGTGCGGCCACCGACTACCTCATCGCCTTCGGCGTCGCGTCGATCGTGCCCGCCGCCATCGCCGACTACTGGATCCCGTTGGTTGTCCTCTTCGTTATCGGCATCATCTACTGCACCTTCATCTTCTTCGTCCTGTCGCCGGAGTTCTTCGGCGAGAAGTGGCTCGAGCGCGGAATCTTCTCCTGGGGATGGGCCACCGCGGCCGTCGCCACGGGTATCGCGCTGCTCAAGATCGTCGACCCGAAGCTCAAGTCCGGCACTCTCAATGAGTACGGCGTGGCCTACGTCGGCTTCGCCCCCTTCGAGATCGGCATGACCATCCTCGCGCCGATCGCTGTGCTCGCCGGCCTCACCGCGGGACTGGGGTGGGTGGCACTGCTTGTCGGTATGGCGGTGATCATCGTCCCGATCGTCATGAAGCAGACTCCGGGTGCGGCCCGGCGTGCCGGGAAGGGGGCTCCGGCGGAGGTCTGACGTCCCCGGTTGTGCAGCGCCCGCAGGTCTCCGGATCTGTCGGGCGCTTTGTCCGCTTCGGTTCGGCGTGGGCGGGCGGGCGCACGGGGGTGCGGGCGACGTCGTGAAGCGCAGTGTGTGCTGCTGCGCCGTAAACTTGAGCGTGCCCCACTCAAAGTTTTTCACCTTGAGTGGAACAGACTCAACTCTTGAAGCGTTGTTACTGATAGATAGACGATAAAAGAGAAAGGAAACGTGGCATGAGCTCGTTCAACCCCACCACCAAGACCCAGGAGGCCCTGCAGTCCGCCCTGCAGTCGGCCTCCGCGAACGGTAACCCGGACATCCGTCCGGCCCACCTGCTGGCCGCTATTCTCGATCAGCAGGACGGTATCGCCGCCCCGGTTCTCAAGGCCACCGGCGTGGACCCCGAGACCGTTGCCCGCGAGGCGCGTGCGCTCGTCGACGGTTACCCCAAGGCAGCAGGTGCCAACCTGGCCAACCCGAACTTCAACCGCGAGGCCCTCAACTCGCTGACCGCCGCCCAGGAGCTGGCCGGCGAGCTCGGCGACGAGTACGTCTCCACCGAGGTCCTCATGGCCGGTATCGCCCGGGGTGACTCGGAGGCCGCCCAGCTGCTCACCAGCCGCGGGGCGACCTACGACGCCATCAAGGGCGCCTTCCCGTCCGTCCGCGGCTCCTCCAAGGTGACCAACCAGGACCCGGAGGGTCAGTTCCAGGCGCTGGAGAAGTACTCCACCGACCTCACCGCGCGTGCGCGTGAGGGCAAGATCGACCCGGTGATCGGCCGTGACTCGGAGATCCGCCGCGTCGTGCAGGTGCTCTCCCGCCGTACCAAGAACAACCCGGTGCTGATCGGTGAGCCGGGCGTCGGTAAGACCGCCATCGTGGAGGGCCTGGCCCGCCGCATGGTGGCAGGGGATGTCCCGGAGTCGCTCAGGGGCAAGACCCTCATCTCGCTGGACCTGGGTTCCATGGTCGCCGGTGCGAAGTACCGCGGCGAGTTCGAGGAGCGCCTCAAGGCCGTCCTCGACGAGATCAAGAACTCCGACGGTCAGATCGTCACCTTCATCGACGAGCTGCACACCATCGTCGGCGCCGGTGCCACCGGCGACTCCGCGATGGACGCCGGTAACATGATCAAGCCGATGCTCGCCCGCGGTGAGCTGCGCCTGGTCGGTGCCACCACGCTCGATGAGTACCGCAGGTACATCGAGAAGGACGCTGCTCTGGAGCGCCGCTTCCAGCAGGTCTTCGTCGGTGAGCCGAGCGTCGAGGACGCGGTGGGCATCCTCCGTGGCCTCAAGGAACGCTACGAGGTCCACCACGGTGTCCGTATCCAGGACTCCGCCCTGGTCGCCGCCGCCACGCTCTCTGACCGCTACATCACCAACCGCTTCCTGCCGGACAAGGCCATCGACCTGGTCGATGAGGCCGCTTCCCGCCTGCGCATGGAGATCGACTCCTCGCCGCAGGAGATCGACGAGCTCGAGCGCATCGTGCGTCGCCTCGAGATCGAGGAGGTCGCCCTGCAGAAGGAGACCGACGACGCCTCCCGCGACCGCCTGTCCAAGCTCCAGTCCGAGCTGGCCGATGAGCGCGAGAAGCTCGGCGAGCTCAAGGCCCGGTGGATGAACGAGAAGACGAGCATCGACAAGGTCCGCGGAGCGAAGGAGGAGCTGGAGAAGCTGCGCCAGGAGTCTGAGATCGCGGAGCGTGACGGTGACTACGGCAGGGTCGCCGAGCTGCGCTACGGTCGGATCCCGGAGCTGGAGAAGGAGGTCGCCGAGGCCGAGGCCGAGGTGGCCGAGGGTGCCAACAACGCCATGCTCAGCGAGGAGGTCACCCCGGACACCATTGCCGAGGTCGTCTCCGCGTGGACCGGCATCCCGGCGGGCAAGATGCTCGCCGGCGAGACCGAGAAGCTGCTGGCCATGGAGCAGGTCCTGGGCAACCGTGTCGTCGGCCAGGAGGAGGCCGTGCAGGCCGTCTCGGACGCGACCCGTCGTGCCCGTGCCGGTGTCTCCGACCCGGACCGTCCGACCGGTTCCTTCCTCTTCCTCGGCCCGACCGGTGTGGGTAAGACCGAGCTGGCGAAGTCGCTGGCGGAGTTCCTCTTCGACGATGAGCGCGCCATGGTCCGCATCGACATGTCCGAGTACGGCGAGAAGCACTCCGTCGCCCGTCTCGTCGGTGCCCCTCCGGGGTACGTCGGTTACGACGCCGGTGGTCAGCTCACCGAGGCCGTCCGTCGTCGCCCGTACACCGTCGTGCTTTTCGACGAGGTCGAGAAGGCCCACCCGGACGTCTTCGACGTGCTGCTTCAGGTCCTTGACGAGGGTCGACTCACCGACGGCCAGGGCCGCACGGTCGACTTCCGCAACACCATCCTCATCCTCACCTCGAACCTGGGTGCCGGCGGTACCCGCGAGGAGATGATGGAGGCCGTGAAGCGGACGTTCAAGCCGGAGTTCGTCAACCGTCTCGACGACGTGGTCATCTTCGACCCGCTGTCCCGGGAGCAGCTCACCCACATCGTGGACATCCAGATCCGCCAGCTGGCCGCCCGCCTCGCCGGTCGCCGTCTGACCCTGGACGTCTCCGACGAGGCCCGCACCTGGCTCGGCGAGCGCGGCTACGACCCGGCCTACGGCGCCCGTCCGCTGCGTCGCCTCATCCAGCAGTCCATCGGCGACCGCCTGGCCAAGGAGCTGCTGGCCGGCGACATCCGCGACGGTGACACCGTCAAGGTGGACATCGCGGAGGGCGACGAGTCGCTGGATGTGACCCGCGGCTAGACCCTCACTCACCGAGGCCGCCCCGCTTCTCTCCGGAGGACGGGGCGGCGTCGCTGTGCTGGGGGCCACGGCACCGATCAAGGACCGTGAACTCTACGAGGCCCTCCGCGCGGGCGGGGCGAGCCAGGAAGAGGCCGCCCGGGAGGAAGTGGGGCGCAGGGGCGTTGCGACCGGCAGCTACCGGGACCGGGCCGTCGGGGAACTGCGGAAACATGTCGCACAACTCGACATCGTCAGCCGGTTGTCGATGCGCAATGCCGGGCTCATCGGGGCCCTGCGGAACCATTGACGACATGTCGTGTCCGGCGGCGGGCACCTCCCCTGGCTCCCCCGTGACGCGCCGCCACATTGCCCCGGTTCCGCGAGGCTCCGGAGGAAGCTTGCCCCGGACAACTATGGTTTATGGTGATGTCCACCATTGCCTTTGCCCTCGCTGCTCTCGCCGCCGGTGCGGCTGCTGTGCTGTGGCGTCTCGACGCCCGCCAGCGGGTCGCGCCTGCGCCGGGGGAGGCCGACGTCACCGATGACACCGTTGACACCGATGACACGGAGGGGATCGCGGACACGGAGACCACCGTGGATACCGTGGACGCCGTGGACACCGTGGACACCGACCTCCCGCCGTCCCCCGCGGCACCGGAGGACGAGGAGGACGAGGGGGAGTCTGAACCCACCCCCGCGCCCGAACGTCGTCACGGGCTGAGTCTGCCTGGTGCGCTGCGCCGTGAGCGTCGTGCCTGGGCGGAGGAGAGGGGTTACGGCTTCGCCCGCACCGATGACTGGCTCAACGACGAATGGGCGCGTGGTGCCGCGGCCAGCGGGGCGGTGGCCCGTGACATCGTCAGCGGGCAGGCGTACGGGCACGAGATGGTCCTCATGGACCTCGGTGGGGTCAACGTCATGGCCATGCGTCGCGGCGCCGCCTCGGACGTGGTCATCGACGCCCGTCGCATCGCCGCCCTCGAGCAGGAGTCCTCGGATGATCTCATCGAGGCGTTCACGCTCGGGGACTTCCGCATCCTCGCCACCGACACGGGTGTCGCGGAACGACTGGTCGACGAGCGTTTCACCACCGCCTTCGAGGTCTTCCCCGACGTGGTCACCGCCGTGTGGATCGAGGCGGACTGGGTGCTGGCGCAGACGGCGAAGGGCTCGCACCGCGACGACTGGGAACAGATGCTCGCGCCGCTGGCCATGCTCGCCGACGTCGCCCGTGCGCTGCCTCCGAAGGCCACCTCCTCCCAGACACTGAATCTCGACGACCTTGACCCCACCCGGCAGATGTCGGAACCCCCGCAGCCCGGTTTCGGGGTGCTGGCGGTGGCTCGCGAGGGCGTCGACGTCGGTGAGCGGCCCCTGGTGCAGCGCCCGGAGGAGCCTCTTGACCTGCCGAGCCGCCGCCAGGCGGTGGCCCGCGGCGTCGTCGAGCCCCGTGCCATCGGTGCGGATGAGGTGGAGGCGATCGCGGACGGCGTCGAGAAGCCTGAGGAAGAACCGCGGGGCGCGCGGATGCCGCGTGATCTCAGTGGGGGTTCCTCCCTCTTCGACGACTAAGGTTTTCCGGTAGAACCCCGTACCTGAAGGAGAACACGATGAGCCGTAACGATGTCGATGCGACGAAGCTCGCCGCCCTGGCCGAACTGGTCAAGGAGCTGGCGATCGTGCACGGGAAGGTGACCCTGTCGTCGGGCAGGGAGGCGGACTACTACGTCGACCTGCGCCGCGCGACCCTCCATAACGAGGCGTCCAAGCTCATCGGCGCACTCCTGCGCCAGCTCACCTCCGACTGGGATCACGTCTCCGTCGGGGGGCTGACCCTGGGCGCGGATCCGGTCGCCACCGCCGTCATGCACGCTGAGGGGCGTCCGATCGATGCATTCGTGGTGCGCAAGGAGGCCAAGAAGCACGGCATGCAGCGCCGCGTGGAGGGCCCGGATGTCGCCGGTAAGAAGGTGCTCGTCGTGGAGGACACCACGACCACCGGCAACTCCCCGTTGACGGCCGTTGCCGCGCTGCGTGAGATCGGCGCGGAGGTCGTCGGTGTGGCCACCGTCGTGGACCGTGCCACCGGCGCTGATGAGGTCATCCGTGCGGAAGGCCTCGAGTACCGCTACCTCCTGGGTCTGGATGACCTTGGTCTCGCCTGAGGCTGACAACGGCCCCGGCCCGACCGAGTGGGGTGAGGGCCGGCACGGCGTTGGCCCCTGGGAGGGCGAGTGGCCCGCCGGTGATCACTGGGACCCTGAGCTGCTCGCGGAGGGGGACCGTCGCAACGTCGTGGACGCCTACCGCTACTGGACGCGGGAGGCGATCGTCCGCGACATCGACACGCGGCGACACCCGCTGCATGTGGCGATCGAGAACTTCGAGAACGACGCCAACATCGGCACCGTCGTGCGTACCGCCAACGCCTTCGCCGTGGACACGGTCCACATCGTCGGGCGGCGGCGCTGGAACCGGCGCGGGGCGATGGTCACCGACCGGTATCAGCACCTCATGCACCACCCGGACGTGGACTCGCTGCTCGCGTGGGCGCGGAGCCACGAACTGACGGTGGTGGCCATCGACAACACCCCCGGATCCGTGCCGCTCGAGACTGCGCAGCTGCCGCGGGAGTGTCTGCTGCTTTTCGGACAGGAGGGCCCGGGCATCACACCGGAGGCCGCGGAGGGTGCGTTGATGACGTGTTCGATCGCGCAGTTCGGCTCAACGCGGTCGATCAACGCCGGGGTGGCAGCGGGCATAGCAATGCACGCCTGGATCCGGCAACATGGAGATCTCGGTCACGCCTGGTGATGTTGCGGTGACGCAATCGCAAGGAGATCGTTATCATTGTGTGACACAACGGGGTGTACCACGAAGATGCTACGGAGCGACGAGAAAAACGTGCAGGAGACCTGGGCGCACCGCGCCGATCTGGCGGAGGCCGCCATCAATGAACGCCATGCGGCGCGTGTCTGGGGTGTTCCCCGGACCAACCTGGCCGTGGTCAGCTGGCCACCGACCACCAAGGAACGACTCTTCCATCACTGGCACTACTGGTGGCAGGCGCACTATCTCGACTGCCTCGTCGACGCCACGAAGCGCCGTCCCACCCGGGCGCGCCGCCGCACCGTCGCGAACACCATCAACGGCATCCGCCTGCGTAATCTCGGGCCACTGACCGCGAACCGCTACTACGACGACAAGGCGTGGCTGGCGCTCGCCCTGCGGCGCGCCGGGACGCTCAGCCAGGTCTCCATGCCGACGGTTCTGCCGCGTCTCGAACACAACATCGTCGACGGCATCGACTCCCTCACGGGCGTTCTGCCGTGGCGCACCGGGGAGACCTTCTACAACGTGCCCTCCAATGGTCCGGCGGCCATCATGATGGCGCGGACCGGCCGAATCGCGGAGGCCCGTTCCATCGTGGAATGGATCCACGAGCACCTCATCAACGACGACGGCCTCGTCATGGACGGCATCCGCATGCGCATGCACGGCCCCGAGCTGGTGGAGAACCTGCACCCGTACTGCCAGGGCGTGGTCCTCGGCGCGAATCTGGAGATCGCCCTCGCCCTGCGGGAGCGGGCAGGCTTCGAGCACGCCGACAGCATCCTCGACATGGCCGACGCCGACGCGGTTGACGAGGTGATGCCCTACATCACCCGCATCCGGGCACTGGTGCAGGCGGTGGCGGTCCACATGGCCACTCCCTCGGGCATCATCGACTGGCAGACCGGTGACGGAGACGGCGGCCTGTTCAAGGGCATCCTCGCGCGCTACCTCGCGGATGTCGCGGTACGCCTGCCCGCCGACAACGCCGCCAACCGTGCCGCGAAGAAGATCGCCCGGCGTCTGGTCCTCTCCTCGGCGGAGTCGGTGTGGAATCGCCGCCTCGAGGTGGACGGCCTGCCCGTGTTCGCCACTGACTGGACCTCCGACGCCCGTCTGCCGCACAACTTCGGCCTGGCGCCGTCGTCGCTGCCGGAGGCCCTCGGTGTCCTGCGTATCGACGAACGCGATCTCTCCGTCCAGCTCTCCGGGTGGATGCTGCTGGAGGCGGCTGCCCGGGTGGCCACCCACATGGAGGCCAACGCGACCTGATCCGGGGCCCGCCCCGTCGGGAGCGGGGGGAGGTGACGTGGATTCTCCGGCCTCTGCCACGAGCGCGGGAGACCAAAGGAAGGCATACTGGTATATGGACCTGTTTGCTAACCCGGAGGATCACCCTATGCCTATCGCGACTCCTGAAATCTACAACGAGATGCTCGACAAGGCCAAGGAGGGCGGCTACGCTTTCCCGGCCATTAACTGCACCTCCTCGGAGACCATCAACGCTGCTCTCCGCGGCTTCGCTGAGGCGGAGTCCGACGGCATCATCCAGTTCTCCACCGGCGGCGCCGAGTTCGGTTCCGGTCTGTCCGTGAAGAACAAGGTGGCCGGCGCCGTCGCCCTGGCGTCGTTCGCGCATGAGGCCGCCAAGCACTACGGCGTCAACGTCGCCCTGCACACCGACCACTGCCAGAAGGAGGTGCTCGACGAGTTCGTGCGCCCGCTGCTGGCCATCTCCCAGGAGCGCGTCGACGCAGGCGACCTCCCGCTCTTCCAGTCCCACATGTGGGACGGTTCCGCTGTCCCGATCGACGAGAACCTCTCGATCGCGCAGGAGCTCCTGGAGAAGTCCCGCAAGGCGCACATCATCCTCGAGATCGAGATCGGTGTCGTCGGCGGCGAGGAGGATGGCGTTGAGGCCAAGGCCGGCGCCAACCTCTACACCACCGAGGAGGACTTCGAGAAGACCATCGACGCCATCGGCACCGGTGAGAACGGCCGTTATCTGCTGGCCGCGACCTTCGGCAACGTCCACGGCGTGTACAAGCCGGGCAATGTGCAGCTGCGCCCGGAGATCCTCCTGGAGGGTCAGAAGGTCGCCCGCCGCAAGCTGGGCCTGGGCGATGACGCCCTGCCGTTCGACTTCGTCTTCCACGGTGGCTCCGGCTCCGAGAAGGAGAAGATCGAGGAGGCGCTGCGTTACGGCACCATCAAGATGAACGTTGACACTGACACCCAGTACGCGTTCACCCGTCCGATCGTCACGCACATGTTCCAGAACTACGACGGCGTGCTGAAGATCGACGGTGAGGTGGGCAACAAGAAGGCCTACGACCCGCGTTCCTACCTGAAGAAGGCCGAGCAGTCCATGTCCGAGCGCGTCCTCGAGGCCTGCCAGGACCTGCACTCCGTGGGCAAGACCATCAAGTAGTCTTCCACCCACACCCGATGGAGAGCCCCGCCCCTGCGCGGGGCTTTTCACGTTTCACTACCATGACGAGTCATGGCCAAACTGAGGATCGGTACCCTGGAGCGACTCCGCCAGCTCGAAGGTTCGCTGGAGTCGCGGGTCCTGCGCGTGCGGAAGCGACTCTTCCGCATCCTGCAGGTCGCGGTCGGGGCGGGAATGGCCTTCTGGGCGGCGCAGTCCCTCATGGGACACCCTGCCCCGTTCTTCGCACCGATCACGGTGATCATCATCCTGGGGCTCAGCGGTGGTGACCGGATCCGCCGCGCCCTGGAGCTGTCCTTCGGTGTCGTCGTCGGCGTCGGCCTCGGGGACCTGCTCGTCCACTACACGCCCGACGGCCAGTGGAAGATACCGCTCATCGTGGGCATCTCGCTGGTCGTGGCCTCTTTCCTGTCGAAATCGCCGCTGGTGAGCAACCAGGCGGCGATCGGTGCGATCCTCATCGCGACGATCCTGCCACCCGGCACCGCAGGTGGCGGCCCTGACCGGATGCTCGACGCCTTCGTCGGCGCGTCGATCGGACTGCTCACACTCGCGCTCCTGCCGTCCTCCCCCCTGAGTTCAGGGCGGCAGGAGGTGTCGAAGTTGCTGGGTATCGGGTCCTCTGTGCTTGACGACGTCGCCGTCGCCCTGGACACCCGCGACGCCTACGTGCTCGACAAGGCGCTGGACGCCCTCCGCGACACGCAGAACGACATCAACAACATGCTCTCCGCTGCAAAAGTCGGCCGGGAGCTGACGGTCCTGTCCCCGTTGCTGTGGGGGGCCCGACGACAGGTCCGGTCCCTCGAGCGAATCCTGCCGGCTGTGGAGTCGCTGATCCGTAACAGCCGGGTGCTGGCCCGCCGGGCGCAGGTGTTGTGCCGGGATCGCGACGAGGTGTCCACCCGCCTGATCAACATCGTCGATGAGCTGGCCGATATCGCGGCGTCGCTCGCGGACGTCTTCGATGTGCACACCCCCTCCAACGAGGCGCAGGACATCCCGGACCTGGTGCGTCGCCTGCAGGTCATCGGTTCCCGCACCGGCATGGACGCCGTCAGCGAGAATGCGGTGCTCTCGGAGTATGTCATCCTCGCCCAGGCACGGTCGATCACCGTCGACCTGTTCGAGGTGTGCGGGTGGTCGCGACAGTCCGCCACCTCCGCCCTGACGCCGACGTCACAGACCCCCGGCTACCCTCCGGAGATGTGGCCGGGGGTCGGGGATTAGCTGCGGTCAGTTGGCCTCTGCCTCCCGGTTGCGGAAACGGAGGAGGCGGATGCCCCGGTTCCCCTTCCGGGCGGACTCCGCGCGACCGCGGTCGGCATCGTCGTTCTGGTGCTTCCTGGCCTCCTTGGCGTAGGTGCGCTCGGCGGTTTCGTAGTCGCGGTACTGTTCGCGCGGCTCGTCGCTCATGCCGTGGGCGCTGGTGCCGCGGGCGGCACGGTCCTCCGGGGTGCGGTCGAGGCCGAGGTGGTGGTCGGACTCGGCACGCAGCCGGTCAGCGGACGCCTCGGTGAGGGGGCTGTGGTCTCCGAAACCGTGGACCGCGACTCCGGGGGCGAGGGGCTGTGGGAAGTCGAAGGTCTCGTAGATTTCGGTGCCGGTGGTGCCGGCGAGCCCGAAATGACAGATGATGTGTTCCTGTTCCTCGTCACTGAGGTGGGACTCGTCGTCGATGTCGGGGGCATCCTTGATGCGGTCCCGGGTGAAGGCGAGCTGCAGGTCTTCTCCGTCGAGACGGTGGCCGCGCAGCGGCACGATGCTGGAGTCCATGCCGAAGAGCCCGTGGGCGACCTCGACGAAGTCGGGCTGCCCGGTGGTGTCGTTGATGTAGACCTCGGTGACGGCACCGAGGCGCTCCCCCTCACGGTCGAAGGCGGTGGCGGCGGCAAGTTCTGCGATACGGCGGTTCATGATGTCGTTCCTTTCGAGTCAGGGAGTATGGATAACTCCGGATAAACTCGAGCCTAGTGACTTCATGTGATCCGCGCCACTGTTCGTGGTGGGCATGGCGACGCCTATTGATTTCCCTGGAAAGTGGGATAGAATCACCCGGCCATCTGGGAATATGTGTCAACGGGCATGGATTCCGCAGCTGGTCGGGGTTGTGTGCCGGGGTCCGTCGCGGGGTTGGTGGGCAGGGGTTCTGTTGGCGTCGAAAAGCGGCAGATGTGGGACTTGTCACATGTGTGCCGAATCGCGCAGGACCGGCCCTGTTCGGGCCGGTCCTGAAGTGTGGGGCCTCTAGATGTCGGCGCGGTCGTCGGTCTCCGGGTTGACCGGCTGGACGCGGTAGCGGCGGAGGCGGGCTCCGCTGTCATCCCCGGCCTCCTTGGCGTAGGTGCGCTCGGCGGTCTCGTAGTCGCGGTACTGTTCGCGCGGTTCATCGCTCATACCGTGGGCGCTGGTGCCGCGGGCGGCACGGTCCTCCGGGGTGCGGTCGAGGCCGAGGTGGTGGTCGGACTCGGCGCGCAGCCGGTCAGCCGGGGCGTCGGTCATGTCGCGGTGGTCGCCGGGGTCGTGGGTGTCGGTGCCCGGGTGCGGGTCAGCGGGGTCGCGGTCGAAGCGGTCGCCGGTTGAGTCATCGAAGACGTGGCGTTCGTGGGCTTCGGGGGTCGGGGTGTCGTCCAGTCCGAAGTGGCGGTAGATGGTGGCGTGGTCCTCCTCGGAGAGGTGTTCATCGTCGCGGATGTCGGGCGCGTCCTTGATGAGATTCTTGGGGAAGGCGAGCTGGAGGTTGTCTCCGTCAAGGCGGTGGCCGCGCAACGGCACGATGCTGGAGCTCCTGCCGAAGAGTCCGTGGGCGACCTCGACGAAGTCGGGCTGCCCGGTGGTGTCGTTGATGTAGACCTCCTTGATGGAGCCGAGCTTCTCGCCGTTGCTGTCGTGGGCGGTGGCGTGGGTGAGGTCTGAGATGTTGCGGTTCATGATGTCGTTCCTTTCGCGGCTTTCGGGTGGCGGTGATGTCGAGCCTAGGAACGGCCGGTGGTGTCCGCCGGGAAAGGGTGGGTACCGCGGAAGAGTGTTGCAATTGTGGGGGAGTGGGCTAGAATCCGGCCGCTGGGCTGGCGACATGCCCTGGCCTTGATGGATGCCGCTGGTCAGCCGGGGCGCATGTCCGGGGAGCTTCTGTCGGCATCGGCGTGGTGGCGACCGTGGGTGTACGGCGTTCTGGCCGAAACCTGAGATGTGATTTCAATCACATTAGGGGCGGATGATCTGAAGGTCGCGCAGGTGGCGGTAGAAAGTGGAGCGCTCCAGGGGACGCTTGTGCCGCACCCCGTCGACGGTCACCGCCAGGGCGGGCCCCCCGGCCTGTACGGCCCGACCGGTGGCCAGCGACTCCGGGACCAGCGGAGTGGAGCCGCTGAGGCGGTGGGCCAGGCGCTGGCGGAAGTTCAGCTCCAGCTTCTCCGGCTCGCGCATCTGCACCGCGGCGATACCCGGGGCGTCGAGCATGGGGACGAGACGGGCTCCGAAAACGCCGTCGAAGAGCACTCCCTCGCGGGCCTCATGGCGGAGCAGCACATGGTCATTGACAATGATCTCCGCGGTGATCTCCCCGGGCTCCCAGCCGGTGATCGTGGCCGAGCCCGCGACGGCGATGCCCAGGTCAGTGCGGATGAGCGGCACTGGACGCACCGTGCCGTCCAGGGCGACGGCCCAGGGCTCACTCAGGCCCCAGTTGCGGGCGGCAACGGAGTCGCCGACCGGCACGAACGCGACCTCGGCCCACAGGTAGTCGCCGCGCATCATGCGGGTGAGAGTGGCCGACAGGGCCGCGTCGGTACCCACGACCACCACGCGCAGCGGCTCCGGCAGATGCGGGGCCTGCGGGGCCGGGGACGGGGTGGTGAGGTGCTCGACGTCGGGCTGTTTAGCGATGTCGTCCAACGACGGGGTCGGGTCCTCGGGGAGAAGCTCGTGCGCGACGTTGTCGAGAAGCGAGAGATCACGGCGGCCCGGAATTGCCGGCAGGGACACCACGGTGCCGGGCAGTCCGGCCGGAACTTCCACGTCGCCACAGCGCAGGATCAGCATTCGCATGAGGTTTGATACTACAAGGAGGGCGCGGGGTAGTAGAATGGTAAGCCGTCCGTGGCTGCAACCAGCCACGCGTTCCCGAAACTTGAGCGGAAGTGACCCAATAATGGCTGCAATCGTGATTGTCGGCGCCCAGTGGGGCGATGAGGGCAAGGGCAAGGCCACCGACATTCTGGGCGGCGAAGTTGACTACGTGGTCAAGCCCAACGGCGGCAACAACGCCGGCCACACCGTCGTGGTCGGCGGCGAGAAGTACGAGCTGAAGCTCCTTCCGGCCGGTGTTCTGAGTGAAAACGCCGTCCCGATCCTCGGCAACGGCGTCGTGATCAACCTCGAGGCACTCTTCGAGGAGATCGACGGCCTCGCTGCCCGCGGCGCCAACCCGGAGCGCCTGCGCATCTCCGCGAACGCCCACCTCGTCGCGCCGTACCACCAGGTCCTCGACCGCGTGCAGGAGCGTTTCCTGGGCAAGCGCGCCATCGGCACCACCGGCCGCGGCATCGGCCCGGCCTACGCAGACAAGGTCAACCGCATCGGCATCCGCGTGCAGGACATCTTCGACGAGTCGATCCTGCGCCAGAAGGTCACCTCCGCACTGGACGTGAAGAACCAGATCCTGGTCAAGATGTACAACCGTAAGGCCATCGACCCGGAGAGCATCGTCGAGTACTTCCTCGGCTACGCCGAACGTCTGCGCCCGATGGTCGTCGACTCCGACCGCATGCTCAACGAGGCCCTCGACGACGGCAAGCGCGTCCTCATGGAGGGCGGCCAGGCCACCATGCTCGACGTCGACCACGGCACCTACCCGTTCGTCACGTCCTCGAACCCGACCGCCGGTGGTGCCTGCGTCGGTTCCGGCATCGGCCCGACCCGCATCACCACCACGTTGGGCATCATCAAGGCGTACACCACCCGTGTCGGCGCCGGCCCGTTCCCGACCGAGCTCTTCGACAAGTGGGGCGAGTACCTGCAGACCGTCGGTGGTGAGGTCGGTGTCAACACCGGACGTAAGCGCCGCTGCGGCTGGTACGACTCCGTGATCGCCCGCTACGCCTCCCGCGTCAACGGGTTCACCGACTACTTCCTGACCAAGCTCGATGTGCTCACCGGCATCGGCGAGATCCCGATCTGCGTGGCCTACGACGTCGACGGTCAGCGTTTCGACGAGATGCCGACCACCCAGACCGACTTCCACCACGCGGAGCCGGTCTTCGAGACCATGCCCGCCTGGGACGAGGACATCACCGGCTGCCGCACCTTCGAGGAGCTGCCCCAGAAGGCCCAGGACTATGTCCTGCGCCTCGAGGAGCTCTCCGGCTGCCGCATCTCCTACATCGGCGTCGGCCCGGGCCGCGATCAGACGATCGTGCGCCACGACGTGCTCGCCGACGACGCGGTCCACTAAATGGCCACGGTCCTCCTGCTCGGGGACTCCGAGGAGCTCGCCGCCGCTTTCCGACATCTCGGCGTCACCGTCCACACCGCCCCTGCGGGTGGTGCGGGGGGTGGGGTGCGGGAGCTCGTCGCGAAGTACGGCGCCGACATTGTCGTGCCCCTCCTCGAGGGTGTCGACATCGACGCCCTCGAGGCCCTCGAGGACTCCGGCGTGACCGTCGCCCCCTCCGCGCGCGGCTGTGCGCTGACGGTGACACGAGACCGTCTGCGCACCACCGCGAACGAGGAACTGGGGCTGCCGACCACGGCCTACCGCTTCGCCGACACCCGCGACGAGTTCGCGGCGGCGGTGGAGGAGCTGGGCCTGCCGTGCATCGTGAAGCCGGCGACCTTCGGTTCCGGCCACGCAGTCGTCCGCACGGAGGACGACATCGCCGATGCCTGGCAGGGCAACCGCGTCATCGTGGAGCGTTTCGTCGACTTCGACCACGAGCTCACCATGCTCGCCGTACGCTCCGTCGACCACGTCACCGGCAGGCTGGCCACCTGGTTCTGTGAACCCCTCGGCCACACCCACCGGGAAGGGCAGCTCGCCGCGGCGTGGCAGCCGATGGAGGTCAACCCGCGCGCTCTCGAGAACGCCCGCTCCATGACCGCCCGCATCACCAACGCCCTCGGCGGGTGCGGCCTGTTCGCCGTCGAGATGTTCGTCGCGGGCGAGGACGTCTACTTCTCCGCCGTCACCCCACGCCCGCACACGACCGGTGTGGTCACCCTGCGCACGCAGCGCTTCTCCCAGTGGGACCTGCACGCGCGCGCCATCCTGGGTCTGCCCATTGACACGACCCTCATCTCACCGGGGGCCTGCGCGCCCTTCACGGGGGCGTCGGGGGGTGCCGACCTGGCGTCGGCACTGGCCGTACCGGAGTCTGACGTGCACTTCCACGACGGGGAGCGCGGCGTGGCGTTCGCCACCGCCGAGACGGTCGACGCGGCCCGCGACCGGGTGGCTCAGATGTCCAGCCTCATCGGCTGACGCTCGATCGGGCCGAGGGTGAAGGCCTCGCCGTAGGGCTCGAAACCGTACCGGGAGTAGAACTCCACCAGCGGCACCTGCGCATCGAGCACGATGTCCCGGTCGGGGAACGTCTCCCGCGCCATAGCGACGGCCGCGTCCATGAGTTCGCCCGACAGGCCCCGGCCACGGCCGGCAGGGGCGAGGCAGATGCGACCCAGCTTCGCGACACCGCGCCCGTCAACCTCCGCGTCGATCACCCGCGCGGCACCGAGCAGCGGCATCGGACGCTGCGTCAGGTCATGCAGCAGCAGATGCCGCGAGGAGCCGTCGATGTCGACCTCCTCGATGTCGGTGTGGGCCCAACCCTGCTCGGTGACGAAGATGTCCGCCCGCAGGGTGAGCAGCGCATGGATCTCGTGGGCGGAGAGATCGAAGAAGCGGGAGACGGTGGGGTACAGGCGGGGGATGTCGCTCATGCTCTCACCGTAACCCGTGGCCCGGTTCTTTGTGCGCCGTACGGGAGGGGGAGTGACCCGTGGTGGCCCGCACCTAGATCTCGTACTCCGGATGGGAGGAGGTGATCATCTGGTCCCACTCGACGATCTTCTTGCGCTCGCGGCCGTCAGCCTCACCCAGGGCCCGCTCGGCAGCATCGAGGTTGTGCCAGCCGTCCCAGGTGGTCACGGCGATCTCACGCTCGCGGAGCAGCTCGAGGATGGCCTCCGGCTCGGGCTTGGCGGGGGCGTCGAGAAGCCCCGCCTCGAAGTCCTCCAGCAGCATGGTGGTGGTGTCCTTCGCGTCGGATTTGGTGTTGCCGATCAGGCCCACCGGGCCGCGCTTGATCCAGCCGGTGGTGTACAGGCCCGTGACCGGGGCTTCGGTGCCAGGGTCCAGCACGCGGCCGCCGTCATTGGGGATGACGGCGCTCTCGTCGTCGAAGGGCACACCTTCGACGGCTTCGGAGCGGTAGCCGACCGCGCGGTAGACCGCCTGGACATCCCACGTGGTGAAGGTGCCGGTGCCGCGGACGTTGCCGGTGCCGTCGAGCTCGGTGCGCTCGGTCTTCAGCCCGATGACGCGTCCGTCCTCGCCGAGGATCTCCGCCGGCGACTCGAAGAAGTGCAGGAAGAGCTTGTTCTTTGCGCCTTTCGGCTCACGGATGGCGTAGCCCTCGAGGGTCTGGCAGACGAGGTCGACGGACTTGGACTCGCGGCGGGCGTTCTCGGAGGCCTCGTCGTAGTCGATGTCTTCGGGGTCGACGATGACCTCAATGTTCTCGGAGTGGTCGAGCTCCTTGAGCTCGAGGGGGGTGAACTTGGCCTGCGCCGGGCCGCGGCGGCCGAAGACGTGGACCTCCTTCACCGCGGAGCGGGAGAGGTCCTCGTAGACGTTGTCCGGGATCTCGGTGACCTTGAGCTCGTCGGCGGTCTTGGCCAGGATGCGGGCGACGTCGAGTGCGACGTTGCCGACACCGATGACGGCGACCTTCTCGGCGGACAGATCCCAGTTGCGGGCGAAGTCCGGGTTGCCGTCGTAGAAACCGACGAACTCGCCGGCACCGAAGGAGCCGTCCAGGTCGGAACCCGGGATGGGCAGCTCGCGGTCGCCGGTGGCACCCGTGGAGAAGACGATGGCGTCGTAGTAGTCACGCATCTCGTCGACGGTGAGGTCCTTGCCGATCTCGATGTTGCCCAGCAGACGGATCTCCGGCTTGTCGAGCACCGCGTGCAGCGACCTGACGATGCCCTTGATGCGCGGATGATCGGGTGCGACACCGTAACGGATGAGCCCGAAGGGGGCGGGCATGCGCTCGAAGAGGTCGACGGTCACGCCCTCACCTGACTTCACGAGCAGATCCGAGGCATAGATGCCGGCGGGGCCGGCACCGACAACGGCGACGCGCAGGGGGCGGGACATGGCGGGGTGACATCCTTAAGTTCGGAAACAGGGAGATACTTTCGCTCCATACTACTGACGTCTACCCCCTGCCATCCATTCCGGGGCGGGGGTGGCGAGGGGGTGTGCGGTATCACGGCCACCGGCCGGCAATTCACGAAAATTTGCAGGTGTGACACATGCTCTGAGGGGGTGG
>CAJDUQ010000016.1_pt1 | contig 36142 bp, 38 predicted proteins | sample 7390901 | NCBI WGS metagenome assembly CAJDUQ01 (sample SAMEA7055691, study PRJEB34461) | soil metagenome | biome: terrestrial ecosystem; feature: Peninsula; material: soil | place: Antarctica | collected 2016 | reverse complement strand
GCCGGTTGCGATCTCGCGCGCCCGACGCCCGACTGGTCAGTCGACGACACCCACATCACCGGGCCCAAGGGCCTGCGCGAGAGGCTGACCCTGCAGCTGCGGACTAGGAGATCTGGACGGCGTTCACCACGAAGAATTACCCGTCGGCGTGGGGCACGTTCATCCTGAACGGAGCGACGACGCTGGTCTGGGATCAAAAGTCCAGTATTCAGAATTACCGGCCATGAGGTATCCGAAGTCACGACTGACGCGAACCGCCTCGACGGTGCAGATTCCACCGGCGCCGATCTCGACCTTCTGGAACTGGTCGACGCAGAATTCGAGGTCAACGTACTCGAGGTCCTGCGTCTGCGCCCGCTGCACCCACTCATCTGCCTTGGCCTGTGCCGACTCGTTCTCATGGAAACCGCCCCTCTTCAGGTCGGCGAGGATCAACGTCCGGATTTCACCGGCGACCTGTTCGTCAGACTTCTCGGCGGGCGAAGTCGGCTCAGGGGTGGGCTACCCAATGACGGTCTCCTCACCGGAGGGGAACCACGAAGGAGCTGGCATGGCGACGGACAGAGGGGTAACGGCGGTCGTGGTAGCGAGGGCGGCTGCAAAATGGATGGACTTATTCGCGACGTCAGTTGTATACCCACGACCCGACCTTCCCGACGCCGATTCGAGCACCGCCCCTGATTCGGGCGTCAACCCTCCAGCTGTTCCCCCACCTCGAGCCACTCCATCTCAAGTTCCTCGTGCTCTTCACGGGCCTCATTGAGGGCGGTGTTCGCATCGGCGATCTTGCCGTAGTCCGGGTCCGCAGCTGCGGACAGGGCGGCCATCTCCTGCTCGAAGGTGGCGATGCGTTCGTCGAGACGCGACATCTTCCGCTCGAGCGCCTGCATCTGCTTGCGCAGTTCGCGCTCCTCCTGGGAGCTCAGTCCGGACTGCTTCTCAACGGGTGCCTGGTCCCGCTCCCCCAGGTCGAGGGGACCAGAACCGGCAGCCTCTGCCTGCTGCGCACGGACCTCGAGGTACTGCTCGATGCCGCGGGGGAGGTTGGTGAGCTGGCCGTCGCCGAACAGTGCCCAGGTGGAGTCGGCGATACGCTCGATGAGGTAGCGGTCGTGGGAGATGACGACGAGGGTGCCAGGCCAGGAGTCGAGGAGCGACTCGAGTTCCTGCAGGGTGTCGATGTCGAGGTCGTTGGTGGGCTCGTCGAGGAGGAGGACATTCGGCTCGGCCATGAGCACTCGGGTGAGCTGCAGGCGGCGGCGCTCACCGCCGGAGAGGTCACCGACGGGCGTGCGCTGCCGCTTCGGGGAGAAACCGAGGCGTTCAGCGAGCTGGGAGGCCGACATCTCGCGGTTGCCGAGGTGGACGTAGGTGGCGACATCCTCGACGGCGTCAAGAAGCGTGCGGGAAGGGTCGAGGTCGTCGAGTTCCTGACGGAGCCAGCCGAGGCGGACGGTCTGTCCCTCGATACGACGGCCGGCCGCCAGCGGATGTTCGCCGGCGAGTGCCCGCAGGAGCGTGGTCTTCCCGGAACCGTTGACGCCGACGAGTCCGATACGTTCGCCCGGCGCGAGACGCCAGGTGAGGTGGTCGACGAGCATGCGGCCGTCGGGGGTCTCGATGCGGGCGTCCTCGAGTTCGATGACGACCTTGCCCTGCCGCTGACGGGAGAAGGCCATGAGCTCGACGGTGTCACGTGGAGAGGGGACGTCGGCGATCAACGCCTCGGCGGCCTCAACGCGGTAGCGCGGCTTGGAGGTGCGGGCGGGTGCGCCGCGGCGCAGCCAGGCGAGCTCCTTGCGGGCGAGATTCTGGCGACGCTGCTCGATGGCGTCGGCCTGGCGGGCGCGTTCGGCGCGCGCGAAGATCCAGTCGTTGTAGCCGCCCTCGTAGGTGTCGACGCGCCCGTCGTGGACCTCCCAGGTCAGGGTGGCCACCTGGTCGAGGAACCAGCGGTCGTGGGTGACCACGACGACGGCAATGCGGCGGTCCAGGAGATGCTGCGCGAGCCACTGCACGCCCTCGACGTCGAGGTGGTTGGTCGGCTCATCGAGGACCACGAGGTCCAGGTCGCGGACGAGCGCGGCCGCGAGGTTCACGCGGCGGCGCTCACCACCGGAGAGGCTGCCCACCCGGGTATCGAGTCCGAGTTCCGCCACGCCGATGCCGCCGAGGACCTCCCGGACGCGGGCGTTGGAGGCCCACTCGTAGGTCTCCAGGCCGAGCGGCTTGACCACGATGTCCGCCACCGTGGCATCCGGGTCGAGCTCCGCACGCTGGGTGACCACGGCCAGGCGGAGGTCGGAGTTGTGGGAGACGCGGCCGGAGTCAGGTTCCTCGATGCCGGTGAGGACCTCGAGGAGGGTCGTCTTGCCGCCGCCGTTGAGTCCCACCACGCCGATGCGGTCGCCGGTCTGCACGCCGAGGCTCACGCCGTCGAGCAGTGTCTTGAGCCCCCAGGACTTGGAGACGTTCTCGAGATTAATCAGATTCGTCATGTTGAGACCCCATTCTAGGCGCTCGGGAAGGACAGGAGCGAACCTTCCCACCACCCCTGTTGCACATGATTTTCATTTATATTAATGTTCCGTCCCTGCAGAAACGACTTCGCCCGGTCACCCTGGCCGTCCCTTCCATCCTCACCTCCCTCCCGCTCGCCTTCGCCCCGGTGGAGTTGACGGTGCTGGACGGCATCGCTGATGCCGACGTCGCCGAGCTCGCGGGCGGGCACGGACACGACGGACATGAGGAGCACGGGACCCACCCCCACTGAGGTCTGAACCGCTGAGCGTCGGAAAGAAAGCGGGAGTGCGCAACCGCGCACTCCCTCTTCCCGGTCCGGGGCCTGCCCTCTCCCCCGGTGATCAGTGGATGAGCTGCGCGCCCTTCGCGGGGCCGTGGGCGGTGGTGCCGGAATAGGCGCCGTCGGCGAGCAGATCATCGAGGACATCCCGGGCGTGCAGCTCGGAACGGCACAGAAACGCCACCGTCGGGCCAGAACCGGAGACGATGCCGGCCAAGGCCCCTGCCTCACGCCCGGCCTCCAGCATCCGTCCGATGTCACGGCGCAGGGAAAGCGCGGGGATCTGCAGGTCATTGTCCAGCGCAGGTGCCAGCTCCTCCGGATCGCCGCTCAGCAGGGCCCGGGCCAGCGCCGCCGTGTCCGGGGACGGGCCAATCTGAGTCCCTCCGGCACGCAGTGCGTCCAGCTCCGCGAACACCTGAGGTGTCGACAGTCCTTCCTTGAAGAACACGAGCGCCCAGTGGTACGTCCCACGCGAGAGCATCGGGGTGAGCAGCTCACCGCGGCCGCGGCCGAGCATCGTCCCGCCACGCAGGGTGAAGGGCACGTCGGAGCCCAGTTCCGCGGCGATGTCCGTCAGCACGGACATCGGTACGGCCGGGTGGGTCTCCGAGAGGAAGGCGTGGGCGGCGACGAGGGCGGCGGCGGCATCAGCGGAACCGCCGGCCATGCCGCCCGCGGTGGGGATGCCCTTGTGGATCCGGATATGCACGCTGCGCGAATGGGTCAGTCCGTGGTGTCGTCGGTAGTGCTCGACAAGCTTGTCGACGGCCCGCCACGCGAGGTTCGAGGCATCCGTCGGCACGGAGGCCGCGTCGAGCCCCATGACGGAGAGTCCCGAAACGATCGACCCCTCGGTGACCAGATCACGGTCGGGGCCGATCTCCAGGGTGACCGTGTCCGAGAGGCTCAGGGACTGGAAGACGGTGGTGAGGTCGTGGTAGCCGTCCTCCCGCAGGTCACCGACCCCGAGGTGCAGGTTGACCTTGGCGTGCGCCTGCGCGGTGAGGGACCTCATGCGCCGGCTCACGGGGTGACCCCCGCGAGACGGACGAAGTCGGTGACATCCAGTTTCTCGCCGCGCAGCTGCGGGTCGATCCCGGCGGCCCGGAGTGCCTCCTCGGCGGCGAGGCCGGAGCCGTAGTGTCCGGAGAGCGCGGCACGCAGGGTCTTGCGGCGCTGGGCGAAGGCGGCGTCGATGACCGGCCACACCCGGGCGCGGGACTCGTCGGTGATCGGCCACGGCTCGGATCCGGGCTCGAAGAGGTCGATGCGGACCAGACCGGACTCGATGTTCGGTGCCGGCCAGAAGACATGCTTGCCGACGGATCCCGCCCTCCGCACCGCCCCGTAGAAGGCGGCCTTGACGCTGGGCACGCCGTAGATCTTGGAACCCGGCTCCGCGGCGAGACGATCCGCCACCTCGGCCTGCACCATGACGAGGACACGTCGAATCGACGGGAAGGTCGCCAGCAGATGCAGCAGCACCGGGACGGAGACGTTGTAGGGCAGGTTGGCGACCAACGCGGTCGGCTCGCCCAGGTCCGCCGGTGTGATGCGGAGGGCGTCCTTCTGCACGATGGTCAGCTTGTGGGCCTGTGCGGGCGCGCGCCAGTCAACGGTGCTGGGCAGCTCGGCGGCGAGGCGGGGGTCGATCTCCACGGCGGTGACGCGGTCCACGGTGTCCAGCAGCCCGAGGGTGAGTGACCCGAGGCCCGGCCCGACCTCGACGACGTGGTCCTCCGGGGAGAGGTCCGCGGCCGCGATGATCATGCGGACCGTGTTCGGGTCGTGCAGGAAGTTCTGGCCGAGCTTCTTCGTCGGGGTGACGTCGAGCTTCTCCGCCAGGGCTCGGATCTCCACGGGTCCGAGCAGGTCGGCGGGCTGTTCACTGGAGGTCATGCTCCCAATCTAGACCACCGGCGGTTAGTCACCGATTCGGACAACGCCGAGGGTCTGCGTCTTCGTGAACGCCTCCAGCGCCCAGGGACCGTTGAAACGGCCGAGACCCGAGTTGCGGGTGCCTCCGAACGCGACGTGCGCCTCATCCTGTATCGGCCCCTCATTGACGAAGGCCATCCCGGACTCCATGCGGCGGGCGAAACGCAGTCCGCGGTCGAGATTCTGGGTGAACACGCTGGCGGTCAGTCCGAAGGTGGTCGCGTTAGCCAGCTCCAGGGCGTGCTCCTCATCGCGGGCAGTGAGAACGCCGATGAGCGGGCCGAAGATCTCCTCACGGGCGATCTCCATGTCGGCGGTGACGTCGGTGAAGATGTGCGGCGGGATGACGCGCCCCTCGGTCGGCCCCTCCAGCGCGACCGTCGCGCCCTCCTGCCGGGCCCGGTCGATCTTGGCGTGCAGCGTCTCGACCTGGGAGTCGTTGATGATGGGGCCGACGAGGGTCTCCTTGAGGGCGGGGTCACCGGTGCGGATCCTGCGGGTCGCCGCGACCAGCTCACCGACGAACTCCTCCCGCACCCCCTCCGTCACGATGATCCGGTTGACGGCCATGCAGATCTGTCCGGAATGAAGGAAGGACCCGGCGACGGCGGCGTGGACGGCGGCTGGAAGGTCAGCGTCGTCAAGCACGACGAGCGGGGCGTTGCCGCCGAGCTCCAGGGCGACGGGCTTGAGGTGCTCACCGCTGACGGCCACACGGCCGACATTCTTTCCCACCGGCGTGGAGCCGGTGAAGCTGATGAGTCCGGGGACGGGGTGCGCGACGAACTCGTCACCGATCGTGGCCCCAGAGCCGACGACAACGGACAGGACGCCCGCGGGCAGACCGGCCTCCTCGTAGACACGGGCCAGCAGCAGACCGCCGGTCACCGGGGTGTCACTCGCCGGTTTGACCACCACGGCGTTACCCACCGCGAGTGCCGGGGCGACGGAGCGCTGGGTGAGGTGCAGCGGGAAGTTCCACGGGCTGATGACGCCGACGACGCCGACCGGGCGGCGTTCGACGCGGACCTCCCGATTCGGGGTGTTGGTGTCGAAGAGCTGGCCTGACAGGCGGGTCGGGAAGGACGCCGCCTCCTGGGCCATCGTGACGGCCAGGGTGACCTCAATGTGTGCCTTGGTCGTGGTCGATCCGCTCTCGCGGACCAGCCACTCGACGATCTCCATGCGGCGGGAGCGCAGGATCTCGGCGGCCGCGAGCATCACTTTACGACGCCCACCGGGCCCCATCGCCGCCCACTCCCGCTGTGCCTCAGCGGCGGCGCGGTAGGCCTCGTCGAGGTCGGTGGCGTCGGCGAGGCGGATGCTGGTGACGGCGGAATCATCGAAGGGGTTGTTGATCTCGGCGACCTGTTCCGAGCGCCCGTCCCGCCACTCACCGCCGATGAACTGCGTGTTGACGGGCTGACCTGCGAAGATGCCGGGCTCGAACGGGGGGACGGTCATGGTGGTCCTTTCCGGGACTACGGGATTTACCAACTGACCGTTCAGTATATGGTGCGAGGGCTAGCGGGCGCCCTCCGCGAACACCTCGACGACCTTCGCGTTGAAGGCCGGGAGGTCGGCCGGGGTGCGGGAGGAGACGATGCCGTCGTCGACGCGGACCTCCTCATCCACCCAGGTCGCACCCGCATTGCGCAGGTCCGTCCGGATCGACGGGTACGAGGTGAGGGTGCGCCCGGAGAGGACGTCGGCGTCGGTGAGGATCCACGCACCGTGGCAGATCACTCCCAGCGGCTTCCCCGCCCCCACGTGTGCCCGGACGAAATCCACCGCCGGCCCGTCCATGCGGATCTTGTCGGAGTTGCCGGTGCCGCCGGGCAGGAGGAGGGCGTCGAAATCAGCCGGGTCCGCATCGGCGGTCAGTCCGTCAACGGTGACCTCGGTGCCGTTCTTGCCCTCGATGGTGCCGGCCTCCGGAGCGAGGACGGTGACCTCGGCCCCTGCTGCACGGACCGCCTCGACGGGCGCGGTGAGCTCGGAGTCCTCGAAACCGTGGGTCGCGATGACGGCGACCCTGACGTTCTGGAGCGTGGTGGAGTCAGACATGTTCATCACCTTTCTCGGGGGTTGTATGCCCCGAGGGTAATGAGAAAGTCCCGACCGTGCAGGCTCCTAGCGCAGGCCCATGCGGGCGGTACAGGCCGGCCATGCGCCCCAGCCCTGGCTGGCCTGGGTGCGCTCGGCGACGGCGATCTGCTGCTCGCGGGTGGCCAGGTTGGCGGTCGGCGCGTACTGGGTGCCACCGTAGGCGGCCCAGGTGGACGCGGAGAACTGCAGGCCGCCCTGGTAACCGTTGCCGGTGTTGATCGACCAGTTGCCGCCGGACTCGCACTGCGCAAGGGTGTCCCACACGGAGCCACCGGCCACGGTGGGGGCGGCAGCGGAGGTCTGCGCCGGAGCAGCCTTGGTGCCGCGGGAGATACGGGCGGCGGTCGCCGGAGTGACCTCGCGCTCGGCGACGGTCTCACGGGAGGACTCGACCCCGTTGACGGTGGTGATGCGGGTGGTCACCTCGCGGGTGCCCGGGGTCCCGGCCTTGAGGACGGTCTCGGTGCCCTCGAGGGACTGCGGGTCGTCGATGTACTCGGCCGGGGCCTCGAAGGACTCGGTAGTGGTCTCCTCGGAGACGGCGACCCGTTCGATGGTGACCTGGGTGTTGTTGCGCAGCGCGGTGTCCAGCGCCGGGGTGACGCGGTCGTGCTCACCCAGCTCGACACCGCGGGAGTCGAGGAGATCCTCGACGGTGGAGGCGGCGACCTCGGTGTAGACGACCTTGCCTCCGTCGTTGACGGCGACGATCTTCGGGGTGGTGATGTCCACGCGCATGCCGTCGGTGACGCGGGTGTCACCGGACTCGGCGACCTTCGCGGACGGACGGAGGTCGGAGAGCTCACCGATGAGGTCGTTGACGGTCAGGGCAGTCGAGGTGACCTCGGTCTCCTCACCGTCGATGACGACGGCGACCGGCTTCGCGGTGCGGACGGTGATTGTCGCCCCCTTGGTGAGGCTCTCGCTCGGGGCGGGGTAGACCAGGTCCGCATCATCGACGACGACACCGGCGGCGTCCAGTGCACCCGCGACGTCGCGGGACAGCGTGGTCAGCTCGGTGGTCTCACCGTTGATGTCGAGGGTGACGTCCTTCTGCGCACCTGCGACGGCGACTCCGCCGACGAGGAGGGCGCCCAGGACTCCGCCGGTGGCGAGTCGCTTAGGGGTGGAGGTGCCGGAGTTGTTGATCCGCGTGATTCGTGAAGTGTTGTTGAGGCCCATGGGGTTGTACGTTCTCGATCTCATTCGGGGAAGTCGTGTCATCAAGCAGCTTGCGCCGTTGGCTCGTTGATCACAGTACGGTAACAGTAATGTCAGCGCCAGGGAATCTGCGACACGTCACCATCTCCAAAAACCGACTACTGACACCATTTCCGCCACATAGGCACAGGTCAGCGTCACTGTAAGATTGGTCACTCCCCCCGCTGGTACACCCGCCGGAAAGTTTCGGAGAGTTCAGTCGCCAGTTCCGCGACGTCCTGTCCCCGGGACTCGGCCACGCACAGCGCCGTGTGTCCCACCAGGGCCGGCTCGTTGCGCGCCCCCCGGAAAGGCTCCGGCGTCATGTACGGCGCATCCGTCTCAATGAGCAGCTGCCCACGCGGCGTGATCCGGGCAGCCTCACGCAGCTCCGCATTGCGCTTGAACGTCACGTTCCCGGCGAAACTGAGCACGTAGCCCCGCGCGAGGGCCTCCTCCGCCACCGCCAGAGGCGAGGAGAAGCAGTGCAGGATCGTCTCCACCGGTTGCGGCGCGTCAGCCAGGACGGCCATGAGTTCCTCATCGGCTTCCCGATTGTGCAGCATGAGCGCCTTACCCGAGCTGATCGCCAGATCAATGTGCCAGCGCAGCGCCTCCTCCTGCACCTCCAGAGGTGCGGTGCGCTCCGGCTCGTGGCGGATCCAGTAGGTGTCCAGCCCCGTCTCCCCGATGGCCACACATTCCGGGTCCGCCGCCATCTCCGTCAGCCGCGCCCGGGCGGTGTCATCGAGCTCGTGCGCGCGGGTGGGGTGGATGGCACACGCCGCGAACACGCGCTCATTGTGCTGCGCGGCCGCCAGCGCCAGCTCCGCCTCCGCGAGACCGTCACCGACCGTGCAGATCTGCTCCACGCCGGCCGCCACCGCACGCGCGACGATTGCGTCGACCTCCTCCGGGGTCCGCGCCCCCGCCGACGCCAGATGCGTGTGGGCGTCGACGATGCCGGGGATCGGGTCAGCGGGCACGGGCGTGGGGCGGGGCTTCTTCTTCGACATGGCTGACATTCTAGGTACATGCCAGAATTCGTCGACCTCACCCGCCCCCTGCACCCCGGCCAGCCGAAGTTTCCGGGAGACCCCGACCTGCAGGTCACCGGGCTCAGCTCCGCAGCTGCGGATTCTTTCGAGGTCCTGTCCTATTCCTTCGTCGGCCCCACAGGTACGCATGTCGACGCTCCCGCGCACGTGTTCCCCGGCGGCCGCACCCTCGCCGACATCCCGCTCAGCGAGATGGTCCTGCCGCTGGTGGTCATCCCGCTCCTCGACGCACCCACCCTCACCGCCGCCCACCTCCTCGCGTGGGAGGACCGGCACGGCCGCATCCCGTCCGGCTGCTTCGCGGCGCTGCACGCCGAGGATCTCGACGCCGGGTGGTCGCTGGAGGCACTCATGCTTCTCGACGCCCGCGGTGTCACCGCCATCGGCCACGACACCCTCAACACCGACCCGCTGGCACTGACCGCCCGCGGGGAGTACCCGGCGCAGCGCTGGTGGCTGGAGCACGACCACTGGCAGGTGGAACTGCTCACCGGGCTGGATGCGGTCCCTGCCACGGGCACACAGATGTGGGTGTCCTGGCCGGTGCCGGCCGGTGGGTCATCATTTCCGTGCCGCGCGGTGGCGGTGTCAACCCACCCCCGATGACGCCGGAGTTCTTCGACTTCTGCAGCGGCGCCACACAGACCGTACGGAACCCGGGGACACGGGGACTCATCCCGTCCGCAGATCCGAGACGTACGTGACGAGGCGGCGGGCCGACGCTCCGGGTGATGGCACACATGGACCGGTTCCTGAACTACCCCCTGCTGGCCAGGGCGAACGGTAGCACCACCTGACCGGTGCGCTGGGCAAGGGCGTGGCCTGCGACGGTGACGGACCAGCCGGTGTCGATGAGGTCGGTGACCAGCAGCACGGGGCCATCCGTCTCCCCTACGCCGGAGTAGTCCCAGTGGTCGAGCAGCGCGGTGACACGGTAGGCGGAGTTCTGCGCGGTGACCTCCCCCGCACCGGGTCGGACCGGTAGCACCCCGGCGAAACTCATCCGGCCGACCGCGGCGATCGCCTCCGCCAGCGCCGCGACGAAGGTGGTGCGCCCGGGATCATGTGAACCCAGGGCCACCACCGTGGTGGGGCGTACGTCCCAGTCCCAGTCAGAGAGCACCGCCACGATGCGGGGCAGCCAGGTGTCCTGCTGCCAGGGGGAGATGGGGCGCCAGGTGGGGTCGCCGAGAAGCTGCGTCAACGCCGGACCGCGGGCGATATCGTTGAGGCGGCCCAGGGCACGGCCGGGTTCCACACCGGAGATGCGGCCCCGGACAGCGATGCCGGTGGGCCACTGACGACGCTGCGTGACGCGGACACCGGGGGCGGTGAGGCGGGCGTCGACGCGTGCGGCGACGGCCGGGTCCACCGCCGGATCGAGGCGGCGGCCCGTGCAGTTGTCGCAACGTCCGCAGGGATCCTGGGCGGTGACGTCATCGAGCTGGCCGCGGAGGAAGAGCATGCGGCAGGTGTCGGTGTTCTCGTAGGCGATCATCGCCTCCTGCTCCGCCTGCCGGGCCTGCGCCAGACCGGCGTAGCGGGCCGCGTCGTAGCTCCAGGGCTGACCGGTGCCCACCCACCCTCCGCGCACGCGACGGACCGCACCGTCGACATCGAGAACCTTGAGCACCTGATCCAGCCGCGAGCGGGAGAGGTCAACCCGGGCCTCGAGCTTCATCGTGGACTGCGCCTCATCACCGAGCACACTGAGCAGGTGACGCACGGTGTCCTCCTCAGGGAAGGACACGGAGGCGAAGTACTCCCAGATGTCCCTGTCCTCCGCCCCGGGCAGGAGGATGACGTCGGCGCGGTCGGTGCCACGGCCCGCACGGCCGATCTGCTGGTAGTAGCTCACGGGCGAGCCCGGCGCACCGACGTGGACGACGAAGCCGAGGTCGGGTTTGTCGAAGCCCATGCCCAGTGCCGAGGTGGCCACCAGCGCCTTGAGTTCGTTGTTGATGAGGGCGTGCTCCAGGCGTTCGCGTTCCGTGGCCTCGGTGCGGCCGGTGTAGGCGGCGACGTTCCAGCCGGCGGCCTCGAGTGCCCCGGCGAGATCCTCGGCGGCGGCGACGGTGAGGCAGTAGATGATGCCGGAGCCCTCCAGCTCCGCCAGGTGGGTGGCCAACCAGGCGGGACGCTGCGTGGTGTCCGGCAGGCGCACCACTGACAGGTGCAGGGACTCCCGGTCGAGTCCGCCGCGCAGCAGGCCCGTGTCCGACCCGAGCTGGGCCTGTACATCAGCCACGACGCGGTCATTGGCTGTGGCGGTGGTCGCCAGCACCGGTACCCCGGGCCGCAGTCCGGCGAGCAGATCGCGGATCCGGCGGTAGTCCGGGCGGAAGTCATGCCCCCAGTCGGAGATGCAGTGTGCCTCATCGACGACGACCATGCCCACCGTGGCCGCCAGCTGCGGCAGCACCTCGTCGCGGAAGCCGGGGTTGTTGAGCCGCTCCGGGGAGATGAGCAGCACGTCAACCTCCCCCGCCGCGACCTGTGCCTGGACCTCCTCCCACTCGGTCATGTTCGCGCTGTTGAGCGTGGCGGCGCGGATGCCGGCGCGCTCGGCGGCAGCCACCTGGTTACGCATGAGTGCCAGGAGCGGGGAGATGATGAGGGAGGCCCCGGTGCCGGAGTCGCGCAGCATCTTGGCGGCGATGAAGTACACCGCCGATTTTCCCCAGCCGGTGCGTTGGACAACGAGCATGCGCCGCCGGTCGTTCACGAGTGCGTCAATAGCGGTCCACTGGTCGTCGCGCAGCTGCGCGCCCGGCCCCGCGATGCCGGAGAGAAGTTCATTGGCCCGATCTCTGGTTGCCTGCATGGCACCCACGCTAGACCACACCCCGGACATCAGTTCTGAGCTGGGATTTTCGCTGCCAGTTCGTCGTCAATGTAGATGTTGCGGGCAGCCCGGAAACCGACCGCCCCCATGAGGATGCAGATCGCGGTGAGCACCGGCAGGATGAGTGACCAGTCCCCCATCGACTCCCGCACGACGCCGACGACCAGCGGACCGGCCGCCGCGATGACGTAACCGACGGGCTGGACGAAGCCGGAGAGCCGGGCGGTGACCATGGGCACGCGGGAGCGGGCGGGGATGAGGGCGATGGCCGTCGGGAAGCAGAAGCCGCCGATGCCCAGCAGCGAGGCCCACAGCATCGGAGAGACGGCGGGTGCCAGCCACAGGCCGATGTACCCGGCACCCATGAACGTGGAGAAGAGGACCGGCAGCCACACGATCGAGCGCAGACGGTCGATGATCACCGGCATGATGAGGCCGCCGATGATGTTGAAACTGCCGACCAGAGCCAGTGACAGGCTCGCGGTGGAGGCGGAGATCCCGTTATCGACGTAGAGCTTCGGCAGCCAGCCCATCTGGATGTAGGCGTGCATCGACTGCAGTCCGAAGAACAACATGAGGAAGACCGCAGTCGGGGATTTCCACAGGGACACATGCGTGGCGACGCCCCTCTGCTCCTCCACCGCACGCGGCGAGGAGGACGTCGGCACGTCACGACCGACGCGCAGGACAACCATGAACCAGACGATGGCCTGCAGCGCCGCAGGGACGGCCCAGAGGAACAGTGCCCACCGGAAGTCGTCGGAGAGCAACGCGGTGAGGGGGCCGGCTGCGCCGGAGATGCCCAGCACGGAGCCGTAGACTGTCATGAGCGCGACGATGTGGCGGCCGCCGTGGTTCTTGATCCACGCCGGCAACAGCACATTCGCCAGGGCGATGCCCACCGTGACAAACACGGTGAGGACGATGAACGCCCAGATGTCCCCCACCCAGGGTCGCGCCGCCAGGCCGACCAGGGACAGGGCCATGCCGACGAAGAGCGTACGGGACAGTCCCAGCCGGGTGGCCAGCGGGACCGCCAGCAGTCCCAGCACGGAGAAGAACAGGCCGGGGATGGCCGTGATGACGCCGGCCAGGGAGCTGCCGACGCCGAACGCCTCGAGGGTGTCGGCGAGTACGGCACCGAGGGAAGAGATGCCGGAGCGCAGGTTGATCGCCGCGATGGACACGGCGGCGAACAGAAGCAGCGCCGACAGGGCCTGGGTCGACCGTAGACGTGGGGTACTCACGCTGGACCTCCTTGCGATATGTGGAGGCCCAGCCTAGTACGTCACACCATTTACTGAACCGGCGCCCACTCCGGACCGGTCTCGGCCAGCTCCGGGTCCAGCTTCCGGATGAGCGGCTGCGGCTTGTGCAGCGGCGTGCCCGGCACGACGTCGACGCGCTCCCACACGGCCTGCTGCTCCCGGTAGTCACCCGTGATGACCGGGTAGGACGCGCCTTCCTCGGGGAGCCCGACACCGACGAGATCGACCGGCATGTCGTCGGTGACCTCCCGGATCTCCGGCTTCGCGGCCCACACGCCCTCCCGGCCGAGAGTCTCGTGCACCTGCTGCGCGATGTGCGGCAGGTACGGGGTGAGCAGGGTGTTGCAGTCGGAGACCACCTGGAGTGCGGTCCACAGGACGGTGGCCAGACGCTCTCGCTGGGACTCGTCCTTGGCCAGCTTCCACGGCTCCTGGTCGGCGATGTAGGCGTTGGCCTCCCCTACGACGTGCATGGCGGCGGTGATGCCGTTCTTGAACTTCGACAGCGCCAGGTTCTCACCGGCGATGTCGAAGGTCTTGGCCGCCAGGTCGAGGATCGCGGTGTCGGCGTCGGTGAGCTCACCCGGGGTAGGCACCTCACCGAAGTTCTTGTGCGCCATGGACACGGTCCGGTTGACCAGGTTGCCCCAGCCGTTGGCCAGCTCATTGTTCACGCGACGGACGAACTCGTCCCAGGTGAAGTCGGTGTCGGTGTTCTCCGGGCCGGCGACCGCGATGAAATAGCGCAGCGGGTCCGGGCCGAACTCGGCGAGGAAGTCCTTGACGTAGATGACCACGCCCTTCGAGGAGGAGAACTTCGAGCCGGACATGGTGAGGAACTCGGAGGAGACGACCTCGGTCGGCAGGTTGATCTCGCCGTACTCGTGCAGCTCGCCGCCCTTGGCCCCCTTGCCGGCGTAGCCGAGCAGTTCGGCCGGCCAGATCTGGGAGTGGAAGGTGATGTTGTCCTTGCCCATGAAGTAGAAGCTCTCAGCTTCCGGGTTCTGCCACCACTGCTTCCAGGCCTCCGGGTTGCCGGAACGCCAGGCCCACTCGATGGAGGCGGACAGGTAGCCGATGACGGCGTCGAACCAGACGTAGAGTTTCTTGGCGTTGTTGTCGGACCAGCCGTCGACCGGGATCGGGACACCCCAGTCGATGTCACGGGTCATGGCACGCGGACGCAGGTCCTCGAGCAGGTTGAGGGAGAACTTGAGCACGTTGGGACGCCAGTCCTCACGGCCACGCAGCCACTCCCCCAGCGCCTCTGCCAGGGAGGGCAGGTCGAGGAGGAAGTGCTCGGTCTCGACGAACTTCGGGGTTTCACCGTTGACCTTGGACACCGGGTTGATCAGGTCGGCCGGGTCGAGCTGGTTGCCGCAGTTGTCACACTGGTCGCCGCGGGCACCGTCGGCACCGCACAACGGACAGGTTCCCTCGATGTAACGGTCCGGCAGGGTGCGGCCGGTCGACGGGGAGACGGCACCCATGGTGGTCTCCTTGATCATGTAGCCGTTGTCGTGGAGACCACGGAACAGCTCCTGCACCACCGCGTAATGGTTGCGGGTGGTGGTACGGGTGAACAGATCGTAGGACAGACCGAGGCCGGCGAGATCCTCGACGATCTGACGGTTGTACCGGTCGGCAAGTTCCCTGACCGTGACATTCTCCTTGTCCGCCTGGACCAGGAGGGGTGTGCCGTGCTCGTCGGTGCCCGAGATCATCAGGACCTCATTACCGATCATCCGCTGGTAGCGGGCGAAGACATCGGAGGGGACGCCGAAACCGGCGACGTGTCCGATGTGGCGGGGGCCGTTCGCATACGGCCAGGCGACGGAGACAAGCACAGACTGGGTCATGGGATACACCTTATTTCATGGGCTCCGACTTGTTGCGCTTGGCCAATCGCTTGGCGCGCTGCGCCCGGCGTTCCTCGGCCTGCCGGTGCTCGGCGTGGATCCTCCGTTCGCGGGCCAGACGGGCAGCGAACTCCCGGTGGGAACGCTGGTCAAGGTAGAGCGGGTCATTGCTCAGATCCCGCCACAGAGCGACCATCAGGAAGATGATCACGACGAGGAAGGGGCTGGCCGCAGCGATGGTGATCGCCTGCAGGTTGCCCAGGGAGTCCTCGGAGGAGGTGAGCATGACCATCCCGACGGCCGCCGTCATCAGACCCCACATCGCGGAGACCCACGGGGAGGCGTTGCTGCGGCCTCCCTGCGAGAGGGTGCCCATGACCGTCGAGGCGGAGTCGGCGGAGGTGATGAAGAAGGTGCCCAGCAGGATCATGGCCACGAAACCGGCGATGGTGCCGCCCGGCAGCTGGTGCAGCAGATTGAACAGCTGCGACTCGGCCGTGCCGTCACCCCAGATGGAGTTGCCGTTCTGCTCGAAGATGATCGCGGTGCCGCCGAAGATGGAGAACCACACGAGGGAGACGAGCGACGGGACAGCCAACACGCCGATGGTGAATTCACGGATGGTGCGGCCACGGGAGATGCGGGCCAGGAACATGCCGACGAACGGCGACCACGAGATCCACCAGGCCCAGTAGAAGATGGTCCAGCCGGAGAGCCATTCGCCGGCGGTGCCGTCTGCGGACATGGCGGTGCGTCCGGCCATCTCGAAGAACTGGGAGAAGTAGGAGGACAGGGACGTGGGAATGAGGTTGAGCACCGCGACGGTCGGGCCCAGGATGAACACGAAGATCGCCAGGGCCGCCGCGATGACCATGTTGGTGTTGGACAGGTACTGGATGCCCTTACCCACGCCGGAGATCGCGGAGACGACGAACGCCAGGGTGAGCACACCGATGATGCCGACGATGGTCCAGGTGCCGGGGTTGTCGATGAGCCCGGAGGCCGAGAGTCCTGCGCGGATCTGCAGCGCACCGACGCCCAGGGAGGTGGCGGTACCGAAGATGGTGGCCACGATGGCCAGGGTGTCGATGATCCGGCCGACCGGTCCGCGCGCGCCCTTCTCTCCGAGGATCGGGACGAACGCCGACGACACCAGCTGGCGGCGCCCCAGACGGAACGTCGAGTAGGCGATGGCCAGGCCGACTATCGCGTAAATGGACCAGGGGTGCAGAGTCCAGTGGAAGAGGGTCGACGCCATGGCAGCGCCGATCTCCTGCGGCTGGTGGGTCGGCACGCCGTCCCGGTAGAAGGTGAGCGGCTCGGTGGCACCGTAGAAGATCAGGCCGATACCCATGCCGGCGGCGAACATCATGGCGATCCAGGAGATGGTGTGGAACTCCGGTTCCTCCTCGTCACCACCGAGTTTGATGGTGCCGAAACGCGACATCGCGACGACGATCATGAAGCCGACGAAGACGGTGCCGAAGATGACGAAGGCCCAGCCGAGATTATCCATGACGAAGGCGAGGGCGCCGGAACCGAAGTTCGCGAAGCTGTCCGGGCCCAGCAGGCCCCAGGCGACAGTGCCGAGGACCACTACGACGGCGACGCCGATGATCCACCAGTCGAACATCGGCTGACCCTCAGTGGATTCATGGACGACATCCTCGCCGGTGGCCTGTTCGAGTCGGTCGCCGATGGCGTCCGCATCGTCCATCATGGCCGCGAGTTCATGAGTGGCGGTATCTGGGTGTCCCGGTGCGGGGTCAGATGTATTCATGCTTACAGCTTTGCGGGACACCCTACAGGTATCAAACGAAAAGCCCTGTTCATGAGACTGTTACCACCCCGGATCACGCACCCTTTACCGTTCCGTTACCTTCTATCTCCGCAGCTCACAGGAAGATCGCCGCACCAGGCTCACAAAGCTGTAACAAACCGGTTACCGGGTCTACCGGGCCGCGAGCACCGCCTCGTAGAGCTCCCGCTTCGACACGCCCCGTCCGGCGGCCACGTCCCGGCAGGCGTCCTTCAGACGCATGCCCTCCGCCACCAGGGACTCCACGACGGGCACCAGAGCCGCGACATCGGTCTCATCGGGTGCACCGCCCTCGATGACCACCGTGATCTCCCCCTTCACACCCGCGGCCGCCCACTCGGCCATCTCCGCGAGTGTGCCGCGGCGAACCTCCTCGTAGGTCTTGGTCAGCTCCCGGCACACCGCCGCCCGACGTGTCGGACCGAGCACGTCCGCGGCCACCCCGAGAGTCTCGGAGAGACGGTGCGGGGACTCGAAGAAGCAGACGGCCCGTTCCTCGGTACGCAGCGATTCCAGCCACTCCCGGCGCGCCCCCGACTTACGTGGTGCGAAACCATCGAAGAGGAAACGCCCCACCGGCAGTCCTGATAACGCGAGGGCGGTGGGCACGGCGGAGGGCCCCGGCAGGCAGGTGACGGGGACACCGGAGGTGTGGGCGGCGTCGACAAGTGAGAAACCGGGGTCGGAGACCAGCGGCATACCGGCGTCGGTGACGACGAGGACGACGCCGGACCGTGCGGCGTCGAGAAGCTGCTGTGCCCTCCCCTCCTCGTTGTGGTCGTAGTTGGACACGACCCGGCCCGTGATCTCCACTCCGAGAGCGGCGGCGAGGTTCCGCACCCGGCGGGTGTCCTCGGCGGCGATGACGGCGGCACCGGCCAGCGCAGCGCGCAGACGCGGTGAGGCGTCGCCGACGTTGCCGAGAGGGGTCGCGGCGAGCACCACACCATGGGTGGGAAGAGGAGGGGTAGGAGTGACCATGACTGCCATGCTAGACCCCACGGAGGGGGTCGTATCCTAGACTCGGTCGGGTGAGAACCGCCGTCGCAACTCCCCGTCACGCGCGCCGTGTCCGCCCGGTGACCCCGCGGGCCTGGGCGTGGACCCGCGCCGACACCGTGAGCACCCTGGTCATCGCCGCCCTCGCCCTGTTCACCCGATTCATCGGGCTGACCACCGCAGTGTCCTCCGGCACCCCGGTCTTCGACGAGAAGCACTACGTCCCGCAGGCGTGGGACATGGTGCGCTCCACGGTCAACCCCCTCATCGGCGGCATCGAGTCCAACCCCGGCTACGGACTGGTCGTGCACCCGCCACTGGGCAAACAACTCATCGCACTCGGCGAGATGCTCTTCGGCTACACGCCCCTCGGGTGGCGTGCCATGGTCGCGCTCTTCGGCGCGGCGACGGTGGTCCTGACGATGCTGCTGGTCCGACGGCTGACCGGCAGCTGGCAGGTCGCGGCTTTCGCTGGGCTCATGGCGGTCTGCGACGGCGTGCTCCTCGTCGCCTCCCGCTTCGGCATGCTCGACATCTTCCAGGTGTTCTTCATCGTGGCCGCGGCGTGTGCACTGGTCAACGACCATGAGCAGATGCGCGCGCGTCTCCACGCCGCCTGGCTCAACGACCGGCTGGGTACCTCTCCCCTGGGCCCGCGTCTGGGCTTCCGCTGGTGGCGTTTCACTGCCGGCGTGGCCCTCGGACTGGCCCTGGGAGTGAAGTGGTCAGGGCTGTACTACATGGCTTTCTTCGGCCTCCTGGCGGTGTTCATGGACGCTGCCCTGCGTCGTCGCTACGCTGTCCCCCGTCCCCTCCTCGGGGCGCTGCTGCGCGACGCCGTCCCCGCCTTCGCCTCCCTGGTTGTCGTCCCGGTGCTGCTCTACCTGTGGTGCTGGCGCGCCTGGTTCGCCAGCGAGACCTCCGTCTACCGGCACGCGCAGGTCGACGGACAGATGGAGTCCGGGTTGCTCCGCACGCTGCTCCCCGATTGGGCGGCGGGTTTCTGGCACTACCACCAGTCGGTGCTGAGCTTCCACGCCTCCCTGACCACCTCCGGCGGGCACTCCCACCCCTGGGACTCCAAGCCGTGGTCCTGGCTCGTCGCCTCCCGCCCGGTCCTCTACTTCTCCTCCACCGGCATCGACTGCTCTGTCGGGGGTGAGTGCCGCCGCATGATCTACCTCTTCGGCACGCCCGCCATCTGGTGGCTCACCGTGCCCGTCCTGCTGTGGGCCGTGTGGTGCCTGGTCATCCGCCGCGACCGACGTTTCCTCATCCCCGTGGTCGCCTTCGCCGCAGGCTTCATCCCCTGGCTCATCGGCTACGACCGTCAGATGTACTTCTTCTACGCCACCGCGCTGTCGCCCTTCATCATCGCGATGCTGGCGCTGACGCTCGGGCAGCTGCACGGACGTGGGGCCGCCGTGAGGTGGCCCTGGCTACGCCGCCTGGCCGGCGGGGAGATCCACTGGGGAACCCTCGCGGTCATCACCTATCTGTCGCTGGTGCTGGCGTCGTTCCTGTACTGGTCGCCGATCCTCTACGGGTACCCGGTGCCGGAGTCCTGGTACCAGTCACTCATGTGGCTGCCCAGCTGGACCTGACCGGCCCCGTATCTACACCGGGTCGGCACCCAGTTCCCGCCACCCGGCGCGCAGCACCACGAAACCATGGTGGCTCAGCCAGGTCCACGTCATGGCGACCAGTGTGAACAGCAGCAGGAGCAGGCCCATCACCTGCCCGTAGGCGACGGAGTCGAGCACGACGTCACGCACCAGGAAACCGAACATGAAGGTCCACAGCGCGCCCACCACCACGAGCAGTGAGGACACCAGGCGCGGTTTCCAGGCCACCGTGAACAGGCCGAGCGCCAGCGAGAAACGCATGGCGGCGGCGTCAATCAGCAGCGTGGCGGTACGCGGGTCAGCGTCCGGGGAGATGACGCCCCCCGCGCCGACGGCGTTGAGGCCACCGGCCTGGTTGAGCATCTGCAGGCCCCAGACGGCCCAGAGGACACCGGCGATGACGACCAGGGTGCGGGCCACGACCAGGCCGACCATGCGGGCGTCAGCGGCGCGCCGCCACTCGGGTTCGACCCCCGCCATGATCACCTCGGAGAGGTCGGCCGGTGGGGTCATACCCCTGTCGGCGGGGTCGATGCCGCGCAGTCGCCGGCTCAGAGCCAGTGCCTCCTCATGAAACTGCTGGCAGCGGGAGCAGCCAGCGAGGTGTGCGTCGATGACATCATCATCCAGCGGTGCCGGTTCACCGTCGATCCTGGCGGAGAGTGCCGCCTGCACCTGGTCGTGGTCAATCACGTGTCAACACTCCATCAAGGCTCACCCGGCCGGATCCGAACACCACGATGATGGCCAGTGCCGCCAGCATGACCACCGGGTACTCCACTCCACCGTTGACGGTGAAGAAGCCGGCGTCCAGGTGGACGAACCACACGGCCGCGACGATGAGGAGCGCCAGCAGGCCGGCGACGAGCGTGGTGAGCAGTCCCACCACGAGCAGCGCACCGCCGAGCAGCTCGACGGCCATGACCAGCCACGCCGACAGCTGCGGCTGCGGCACGCCCCAGTCTCTGAACTGGGCGGTGGCCCCGGTGAGACCTGTGATCATGAGCTTGTCCCATCCGTGAGCAACGAACACGGTGCCTAGGACGATTCGCAACAGCAGCAGCGCAGCATCCCTCACGGCCGGTTTGTCCATGCGATTAGACTACCCCGAAACACCCCGACCCCCGCTGACGGGAGCCTGCATGCTCATCGACACACCCATCGGACCCCTCGTTCTCCGCGGCACCGACCGTGGTCTGACATCCATCGACTTCGGTGGCGACCCCGGCCCCGAGACACCGCTGCTTCTCGACGTCGCCGCCCAGCTCACCGAGTACTTCGAGGGCCGTCGCCAGCTTTTCGACGTCCCCCTCGACCTCCCCGGTGACGGATTCCGCGCACGGGCCCAGGCAGCCCTGGAGGACATCCCCTACGGGGAGACCCTCTCCTACACCGACCTGGCCGCGCGCTGCGGCAATCCGCGGGCCGTGCGTGCGGTGGGGTCTGCCTGCGCCACCAACCCCGTGCCGATCATCCGGCCCTGCCACCGGGTCCTGCGTGCCGACGGCTCCCTGGGTGGCTACCGAGGTGGCCTCGACGCGAAGACCTGGCTGCTCGAGCACGAGATGCGCGTCCGCGGGAACCTCTGAGGCGTGGACGGAGTCCAATAGGTCATGACCGACACAGAGACACAGGACCTCATCATCGGCTCCGACGGCCTGGCCCGTCCTGCCTGGGCCGCCTCCACCGACCTCCTCCGTCATTACTACGACACGGAATGGGGCATGCCCGTCCGTACCGAGCAGGGTCTTTTCGAGCGGCTGTCCCTCGAAGCCTTCCAGGCGGGACTGTCCTGGGAACTCATCCTGCGCAAACGGGAGGGCCTCCGCCGCGCCTTCGCCGGATTCGATCCGGATGCGGTGGCGGAGTACCACGAAGATGACATCGAGAAACAGCTGGCCAATCCTGAGATCATCCGCAACAGGCGCAAGATCGAGGCAGTGATCCGCAACGCCCGGGCGGTGATCGCACTGCGGGAGCACGGCGGACTCGTGGACCTCATCTGGTCCCATCAGCCGGAGAAGAACCTCCTGCCGCGCACACTCGCGGACATCCCCAACCGCACCCCGGAGTCCGAGGCTCTGGCGACGTCACTGAAGAAGGCCGGGTTCAGTTTCGTCGGACCAGTCACGTGTTTCGCGCTGATGGAAGCCATCGGAATGGTCGACACCCACCTGCTCGATTCCCACCGACGCGGGACCTCAGGGGTCTGGGAGCAGCACTGACCGTGTACCCGGGCCCGACGGCGCACCTCTGCTCGGCGGTCCTGCCCATTGACGAAGACAGGGACTCCCCCGGTACGGGCGAGCGTCACCATGAGAGGCTGCCCACGGTGTTGAGCTCAAGGGCGAACCGGGTGTCATCCGCCGGCAGGTACCGCAGGTCCACCACCCGCCCCACCCCAGGTTTACCGGCTCTTCCGGATTTAGAGTGCGTTGATCTTCCCCTGCAGCTGCCCGGAGTGAATCAGAGACCTCAAGATGTAGTGGTTGAGATTCCTGAACCCCAGAGCACTCCCGCGCAGGTGCTCAAGCCTGCCGTTGATGGATTCGACCGGACCGTTGGACGCACCGATCTCGAAGTAGGCGAGCACGTCCTCCCGCGGGCGCCACAAGGTGCGCCCCAGTTGGGTGAGTTCCCCCCCCAGACCTGCGGGTAGGCCCTTACGCAGGCTGTTGATCACCTTGCTCATGAGCTTCTTGCCCTCTGACTTCTTCGGATGCCGGTACGCCGCAATAAGGTCCTTACAGAACAACCACGTCACCTCCAGTGCCACGTAGTCATCATCGGTGGCCCACAGCATGTCCAGACGCTGTTTCTGCCGTTAGGTGAGGTAGTTCGTCCTGGTCAACAACGTACGGCGGTGCTTGAACAGCGGATCATCTTTGCGTCCGCGGCGTCCGGAGGTCTCCCGTTGGAGTAGCTGCCGGCAGCAGGTCGAGCTTGTCCGCCGACAGATGGATTACGTGAAAGGGGTCCATAACTTTTGTTGCCTCCGGAAGGACCTGGTCCACAGCACTGGTGTAGTCGGTGAAGCCGTCCATCGTCACTACCTGCACCTGCGCACTGCGTCCGGGACGCACGTCCAGCAGCCAAGCAGGGCCACGGCCGTCCACCAGCTGGGTTGAGGTCGACGAGGGTGGTCACCAGATTGGACGGCTGACCTGGCTTTCAGGTGTGTTTCCACACGTGCTCATCCACTCCGAGGATGCATAATCCGCGCAGCTGAGTGTGGCCTGGAAGATCTTCCGCGGACACGACGTATCCGCACACAGGAAGCGTAGACCGCGGACATCCAGGTGGGTGGGGAACCCCACGACGGGAAGATCAACGAGCCGGCGGAGGATGTGGTCCCGCAGCTTCCCGGGGTGCCCGCAGTCGGGGCAGCTGGGGTACACGGCCACCGGGGTGGCGTCGATGATGGTGAGAGGGCCGGCGTCGGCAGCACCGGTGATCGTCAAGCCGATCTCAGCGGTGCGGCAGATGGTGTCGGCGACGAGATTGCCAGTAGGCATTTCAAGAAGTGGGTCCCTGGTGTGTTCAGATTTTGTGTAGGAACTTTCATCTTCACACCGGGGACCCCTATATGTTGTGGTCCCCCGCTGAACCCGCCGTGGTCGTCTTCACCCTGCTACGCACTCCGAAACCGGAAGAGCCGGTTAAATCGCTTCCGGTCAGTTGGTAATCCGGCAGACTGAAATTATGTCGCCTGACCATTCATTTCCTCCGCCCACCGGCGTCACCCGGACAAAACTGACAGGACAGATCTACGACGTTCGCGAGCTGGACTCAATCGCGATCATTCTGGTGGGCGAACCGAGCGTAAGAGGCCTTTACCGTCTCGGATTCGCCGATGGCAGCGCCTACGCCGGACAATCCATCAATGTGGTCTCGCGCTTTACCTCCCACCGCAAACGGTGGGACGACATCGTGACCTTCGAGTTCTTCCCGATACCGGTGGGCGACTTAAACAGTCCAGAGAGAGCCCTCATCGCTGAGACCGAAGTGGCAGCATCGGTCCGGAATATCCGCGATACGAAACGACCCCACGGTGAGGCGGATCTCGAGTTCACCTCGGCAGAAGGAATCAACACGTTCCTCCCCTGGGAGCGGGACAAGCGTGTTCGCCCGGGAGAAAACATCATCGGCAGGGACGCGAAGAAATTCACCGACCTCGCCCGGTTAACTGAGTATGAGGTGCTCCGGGATCTCATCGGCTGGTTCATCTACGAGACACTGCCCGACCCCTACAACACGCAAAGACACCTCTGGATAGCTTCGTGCCTCCCGGCGACGAATCGCTCACGGTCACACCGGAGACTACTGGCCGTGAGCGCGGGAAACCTCGAGATCCTCGTGGCCTATCAAAACATGGTCGATGACGCAGCCATGACCGAGTTGTTCATCAACACCACGACCGTCGATGCTGACCTCGACTCGCTCCAGGATCCTGAGGGCCGGTGGCTGGTCGAAAACGGCTCCTATCCTCTCACAGAGGTCACACGCTGGTGTTTCACGATGGATGGTTTCGAGGACATTCTCAATGGCACCGTTGCTTTTCCGCACCTCGAGCTGCTTCTGGAAAACGCGTATCAGTTGAATGTTCGCCTGATGCGACAAGGGGGAACGATGTTCGGCCGTTTTCACAATGAATTGCTCGCCCGCGATCTCCTGGCTGCCTCATTGAAATGGGATAACGACGATTGGCGCGCGGCCATTCACCTGGGCGAGGAGGATAACCTCTGAAAAGCCTTCAACGCGATACGCACCTGCGGTGCTGGTGCAAACCCGGAGCTCTCGGGGGACACCCCAACCGAGAATGCTCCGTTCTTCGTGGCAGGGTCGGCGTGTCAGGGGTCATGCCCCCAGTATTTCGTGGAGCTAAGGGGAATTGAACCCCTGACCTTCGCGTTGCGAACGCGACGCTCTACCAACTGAGCTATAGCCCCGCAATTCCTGCAGGTGAAACCATTATCGCACGTCACCCCGCCGGGAGGCAACGTGCGAAACAGCTGGTCAGAGGGGAAAGGTCAGCCTACGCGGCGGTCGTCGTGGAACCGGTCCGGACGACGGAAGGTGCGCGTCGGCGTCGGGGCCGGCGCGTCGTGGAGGTGCAGCTCGCCGAAGGGCAGGTGGTCGAAATCGGGGGACTCATCGTCACGCTCGAGGACGACCGCGCCGGGGTGGCGGAGGTGACGCGGGATGGCCAGCTCCTCGTCGGCGGCGCTGAGCACCCCGAGGCGGGCACGACGCAGCTGACGGATACGGCGGGCACGCAGGGCCTGCTCCTCGCGGACCTGGGTGCGCAGGGCCATCAGGTAGGCACCGGCGACAGCCACCGTGACGCCGGCGGGTGCCCAGGCCCAACCACCGAGCACGAAGGCCAGAATGGCGGTGACCACCACGGCCGCTCCCAACCCGATGAGGGTGCGCTGGCGGCGCTGGTAGCGGGTCAGGGAGTACTCGGCGTCCGCGACCGGGTCCCAGCCACCGCGGCCGGCGCGGTGCTCGGCGAACTCAATGTCCTCCTCGGACAGGCCCCCGTCCAGATCGTCCAGGTCCTCCAGCAGGTGAGTGTCTCCAGACTTCTCAGCCGGCCCGTCGCTGGTGGTGTCCTCGTGTTGCCCGGTGTCCGCGACCGTGACGACGGAGTCCACCGGGTCCGGGTACATAAGATCTGCCGGGGAGATGTAGGAGTCGTCGTAGGCGTAGGTGGTCTCCTCGTCCCACTCCTCCTCAGTGTCCTCGACGGCGGCGACCACGACGGCGGAGTCCTCCTCGGAGGCCTCCACGCGGGAGCCTTCCTCGAGCTCGTGGACGATGCCACCGTCGACGACCTCAATCTGCTGCTCCGCGTCCAGGTCGGTGGCTGTGTCGATGTCGGACTCCTCGCCCGTCTGGCGGGTGAACAGCCCACGGAAGCCGCGGGAGGGACGGGTGATGTCATCGTCGATGAGCACCTCATCGGCACCCACTAGTTCCAGATCAGCCTCGTCGTCGGTGGCCTCGGGGGCGGGTCGGACGTCGGCGGCGGTGAGCCGCGGGCGACGGCGGGCCGGCAGGTCGCCGGAGCCACCCTCATGGATGACGCGGGTGTCGTCGAAACCCTCACCTGCACGGCGGATCGACTTCTGCCCGCGCATCAGCAGCGGGGCCAGCACGAACAGCCACACCACGATGATCAGGATGATGATCAGGCCATTGGACACGTGTCGTGCACCTTCCTCGGACGGGGACGGGGATTCCAGTCAAGGGTATCGACGTGACGGCAGATGCGTCTCCTGCCACGCCGACGTGTGTCACCGCAATCTGCCACTGCGATGCAACCTCTCCACGCACGACCCACGGTGATCCTCGATATTCTGCGCCACGAAGTGGTGGTCGCGCCACCGGCCGTCGATGTGCAGATTCCCACGCAGGTACCCCTCGTCGCGGAAGCCGTTGAGCGCGAGCACCCGGCCGGACGCGGGGTTGTCGGGCAGGTAGGTGGCGGTGACACGGTGGAGGCCGATGCGTCGGAAAGCATGGTCCGTGCCCAGCGCGCACGCCGCAGTGGCCACTCCCCTGCCCTGTGCCGCGGAAAACACCCAGTAACCGATCCAGCACTCCGAAACGCTGCCGTGCTGGATCGTGCCCAAGGTGACCTGCCCGGCGAAACGACCATCGAGTTCAATGACCAGCGGCACGACCTGCCCGCTCCGACTGGCCTCGCGCAGACTCCTGAAGGCGTTACGCCACGCCGCGGTCGTGTGGGAGGCCTCCCACCCCTCGGGGGCGGTGGGCTCGACGGGGCGGAGGTGCGGTTCGTCGAGAAGTCGCTGCTCCCGCCAGGCGGTGCCGTCGCGGCTGGTGAGCGGCCGCAGACGCAGACGGCCACCGTCGCGGAGACGGACCGTGGGGGTCGACTCGGGCCATCCGGGGTGGATCAGGTTGCGTGGGCCTTTCCCCGGGTCCCGGAAAGTCCGGGAAGCCAGGCCGAAGGGGTCGAACACCGGCCGATCAACTGCCCTGCGCCAGGAACATCACATCGACGATGTCCCCCGGACGGATCTCCGTCGCCTCCTCCGGTACACGGATGAGGGCGTTGGCCTCGGCGAGGCCGGCGAGCAGGTGTGCCGGTGCACCGGTGGCGGCGCCGATGCCCTCGACAAGGTAGTCGGAGGTCTCGGCATCCCGCATGAGACGGGCGCGGATGTAACCGCGCCGCCCCTCACGGGAGGAGATGTGGTTGAGCGCCCGGGCACGCACCACCCGGCGGGCGATGTTGCGCTTGCCCAGCGATGTGCGGATGAGCGGGCGCACCAGCACTTCGAAGGTGACCAGCGCGGAGACCGGGTTGCTGGGAAGCAGGAAGACCGGGATCCGCTCCGCGCCGAGCAGGCCGAAGCCCTGGACCGACCCCGGGTGCATGGCGACACGCGACGTGTCGATGTCCCCGAGTTCCTCCAGCACCGAACGGAACAGGCTGGAACCCTGGCCACCGACAGCACCGGAAATCACGATGACCTCGCTGCGCTGGATCTGCGTCTCGACGATCTCCTTCAGACGACGCGGCTCCCCCACGGCGATACCGACACGGTGGACGTCGGCGCCCGCCTCCTTGCCGGCGGAGGCCAGCGCATAGGAGTTGACGTCGTAGATCTGGCCGAGGCCCGGCTCCCGGTCCGTGTCCACCAGCTCCCGGCCAACGGAGATCACCGACAGGCGCGGACGCGGGTAGACGAGCACCTTGGAGCGACCGACGGCGGCCAGCAGGCCGATCTGTGCCGGTCCCAGGATCGCGCCCGCAGTGACGGCGACGTCACCCGGCTGAATGTCATCGCCGGTGCGGCGGACGAAGTCACCGGAGCGGACGACCCGCTGGGCGGTGACCCGGCGCCGCCCCCGGTCGGTCCACTCGAGGGGGAGAACGGCATCGGCGAGTGTCGGCAGCGGCGCACCGGTGTGGACACGCACCGCCTGCTTCGGCTGCAGTCGGATCGGCTGCTGGGAACCCGCCGCCACCTCACCGACCACGGGCAGGGAACGCTCGAGCGGCTGCACCCGGGCATCCGGGTCGGAGACGCGGGGGATCAGGCCCTTCTCTCCGCCGACATCGACGGCGCGCACGGCGTAACCGTCGATCGCGGCCTGGGGGAAACCGGGCAGAGCACGGGTGGCCTGCACCTCTTCGGCGCACATCAGGCCGAGGGCGTCAGCGATGGCGATGCGGACGGGTTCCGGGGTTACCGCGGCATCGGTGACGAGCGCGAGTTGCTGCTCAACGGAACGCACTAGACACTCCTTGTCTGATCAGGAAGCCAAGGGGCCGGGGACAGGTCCTACTCCCCCGACTGGGCCGCATCAGCAGCCTCGTGCTCGGCGAGGATCTCGGCGATCGCGCGCTTGAGCACCGGGCCGTACTGCGGGTGGGACAGGCCGAAATCGACGCAGGCCGGAATGTAGCCGGCGGGGTTGCCCAGATCGTGACGCTTGCCGCGGTGGACCACGATGTGGACCTGGTGCCCCTCCTTGATCATCAGCGCGATGGCGTCGGTGAGCTGGAGCTCACCGCCCTTGCCTGGTTTGATGCGTTTGAGGGCGTCGAAGATGCCACGGTCGAGAAGGTAGCGGCCGGTGGCGACGAAGGTCGACGGGGCATCGGCCGGGTCCGGCTTCTCCACCATGCCGACGACGCGCTTGACGTCGTTGCCGTCGAGGTCGCAGTCGGCGGGGATGTCCTCGATGTCGAAGACGCCGTAGTTGAACACGTCCTCGCGCGGCACGTCAACGGCGCACAGTACGGAACCACCGAGTTCGGCGCGCACGGCAGCCATCTTCTCCAGCACGCCCATGGGGAGCACCAGGTCGTCGGGAAGCATGACGGCGACAACGTCCTCGTCGTCGTCGAGGACGCTCTCAGCCAGTCCGACGGCGTGGCCGAGTCCGAGCGGCTTCTCCTGCTCCACCGCGACCGGGGTCATCAGCTTCCCGGCGCGCTGGACCTTCTCCACCTGCTCGGTCTTGCCGCGTTCGGAGAGGGTCTCGACCAGGTTGGGGAACTGCTCGAAGTGCCGCAGCACCTCCTGCTTGTTCGGCGCGACGACGAGCGCAAGGCGGGACGCACCCAGGGCGTTGGCCTCCTCCGCGATCAGCTCGATACCCGGGGTATCGACCACCGGAAGGAGCTCTTTCGGCACCGTCTTGGTGGCGGGCAGGAAGCGGGTGCCCATGCCGGCGGCCGGCACGATGACGGTTTTGACGCCGTGTGGATGTGCGGAGGATGACAAGCTCATAACGCACCACCCTACCCCGCACGGTTACGCTTGGTGCCATGAACATCCGGGAGAAGAAGTCGAAGCTGAGGGCGTCGCTGACCCAGGCGCGCCGGAACATGTCCGCGGAGGAAGTCCGCACCGAGGACTCCTCGATCATCGCGCACGCGGCCGCCCTCCTCCGTTCCATGACCCCCGACGAAACCACCGTCGCCGCCTATTCACCGCTGCCCGGGGAACCGGGGGGCTCTCTGCTTCTCGATGCCCTGCACGGCGAGGCATCCTCCCTCCTCCTGCCGGTCTCACTCCCGGGCGGCCAGATGGACTGGGCCCCCTACCAGGGACGTCTGGCCCTGAGCCCCGGAGCACTCGGTATCTCGGAGCCGACGGGCGAGCGTCTCGGCCCGGACGCCATCACCTCGTGCCGTCTCATCCTCATCCCCGCCCTGGGTGTCTCCCCGGAGGGTGTCCGCCTGGGCAAGGGCGGCGGTTTCTACGACCGCGCCCTGGCCCGATTCGCGGAGTCGGGTAACCCACCGCGCACGGCGGTGCTCCTCTACCACGGGGAGATCCGCGATGACATCCCCGTCGAGGACCATGACATGCCCGTCGACATGGCCATCACCCCGGCCGGGGTGCGCCATTTCTCCTGACGGGGAACCTTCCAGGGGCGGAGGCAGTCCAATACTGTATGACTCTGCTCTCCGTCCTCCGCACCCCCGGGTGGCGACGCTCCGTCCTGCTCCGCCGGGCTCTGGCCGCCGTCCTCCTGCTCGCCGCGCTGGCGCTCGCCCTCCGCGACGTCGGTTCCTCCGATCCCCGGGCGCTCGTGTTCGCCCGGGAGGTCCCCGCCGGGGAGGTGCTCTCGCGTGACGACGTCCGCCCGGTCACCGTCCCCGGGCACCTCCTGCCCTCTTCTGCGCTGCGCGATCCCGCCGAGGTGGAGGGGCGTGTCATCGCCGCCGCTGCGGAGGCGGGGGAGGTCGCCACAACGTCCAGATTCGTGGAAACGGACCTGTCGGAGAGCATTGTGGGAAACATCACGACCATGGTGCCGTTGCGACTTGCGGAACCTGACATCCTGCCACTGTTGCGTCACGGAGACGTCGTGAATGTGGTCACGAACGGGCCGGAGCAGGCGGAAGCAGACGTCTTAGCCACAGGTGGGAGGGTGATTCTCGCCGATACCCGGGACTCGCCCGGCACCCTCCTGGTCGGACTGTCGGAGGAGGATGCCCACCGGGTGGCGGCGGCATCGCTGAACACCCCGCTAGCGGTTGTCCTCACCCCAGGTCCGCCAAAATGAGCAAAACTGGTTTAGAGTTCTCTCGTTCTCAATTTTTCAGATTCCTCACGGAAGGATCCCACATGTTCCAGGGCTTCAAGGAATTCATCATGCGCGGCAACGTCGTCGACCTTGCCGTCGCCGTGGTCATCGGTGGCGCATTCACCGCCATCGTGACCGCCTTCACCGACAACCTCATCAACCCGCTGATCGCCACCCTCGGCGGCAACGACATGTCCGGTCTCGGCTTCCACATCATCTCCGGCAACGAAGCCACGTTCCTGGACTTCGGCGCCGTCATCACCGCCGCGATCAACTTCCTGCTGGTCGCAGCCGTCGTCTACTTCGTCATCGTCGCCCCGATGAACAAGCTCAACGAGATCGCCGCCGCCAAGCGCGGTGTCAAGCAGGACGAGGAGGAGCCGCAGCCGACCGACGTCGAGCTGCTCGCCGAGATCCGCGATCTGCTGAAGCGCTAGTCAGTAGTGCGGAGGGCGCTGTTCGCGCCAGAACTCCTCCGCAGAAAGGCCATCCTCAACCTCAGGGTCGAGGATGACCTCCCTCTCATCATCGACCGCCCGGACATTCCCGAACAGGGAGTCCGGGCGGTCTGCGTTCCTGTCGATGTCGGGGGCATCCGACGGACGCACCACCCGGCGACGCTGACGCCGCTCCCGGGGACTACTCAACGGTGTGCTTCTGCAGCTGGTCGATGACGTGGTGGACCAGCGGAGTCAGGGTCGCCATGCCGTCGCGAACCGCCGTGCGGGAGGCCGCCAGGTTGACCACCACCGTGGAAGCGGAGACACCCGAGATGCCGCGCGAGGTGCAGGCATCGACCGCACCGCAGGCCAGGCCGGAGGCACGCAGTGCCTGCGCGATGCCAGGCAACAGCTGATCCAGCACCGAACGGGTGGCCTCCGGGGTGCGGTCCCGCGGACCGACGCCCGTGCCACCGACCGTGAGCACCAGGTCGACGCCGCCCACCACGGCGGTCTCAATCGCCTGGCGGATCTGGGACTTCTTGGAACGGACGGACAGGACGCCGTCGACGGCGAAGCCCGCCTCCATGAGGAGCTCGGCGACCAGACGGCCGGTGTCCTCCCCGTCCCCCAGCGCATGGTCGAACACGAGCACCACGAGGGCGCGGCGGCGGGGCGGGACCGCCGCCTCCTGTTCGGTGGCAAGGAGGAAGGCCTCGTCCGGGTCGGCTACATCAAGAAGCGCGGACGTACGTGGCATTTCTTCGGCGGTGTGCACGGGATTCTCCATCGTTGAATTTTCTGAGATTACTTTTTTCTAATGTGTCTGAATCTACTCTGAGGTCAGAGTAACCTCTACCTGCCGGCTCTGCTCCGTATCCGGCTGCAGAACTTCCAGGGTGACCGTCTGCCCGAACTCCTGGGAGCGGATTGTCGCGACCAGAGCATCGGAGTTGTCGATGCCCCGCGAATCCACCCGCCGGACAACGTCGCCGGCCTGCAGCCCCGCCTGATCCGCCGGGCTGCCCGGTTCGATGGACGCGATGAGCGCACCATCGACGTCCCGTCGGGCCGCCACCTGGACACCCAGCATGGGATGGGATGCGCGGCCGGTGGCGATGAGCTGGTCAGCGACACGCTTGGCGAAGTTTGCCGGAATCGCGAAACCAAGGCCGATCGACCCTGCCTCCCCGCCCGAGCTCATCGAGGCGATGACGGAGTTCATCCCGACGATGCGTCCGTTCATGTCCACCAACGGCCCTCCGGAGTTGCCGGGGTTGATGGCGGCATCAGTCTGGATCGCGTCGATGAGCGAGGATTCTCCACCACCGTCGGAGGCCCGGACCGGACGGTTGAGCGCGGAGACGATGCCGGAGGTGACCGTGGAACTCAGGCCGAGCGGCGAGCCGATGGCCACGACCTCCTGACCCACCCGGAGCTGCTCAGAATCCCCGAACTGCACGACGGACAGGTCGGAGACGTCGCGGATCTTCACCACCGCGATATCGGTCGCGGGGTCGGAGGCGACAAAATCAGCGGGGAGGGTGCGGCTGTCGTTGAGCGTCACACTGATCTCCCCGAACTGGTTGTCTGCCCCGGAGACGACGTGATGGTTGGTCAGCACGTAGCCGTCCGAGGAGATGATCGAGCCCGACCCCTCCCCTGCGCTCGTACGGGTGGACACCTGGATGGAGACCACGGCGGGCAGCACATCGGAGGCCACCTGCTCGACGCCGCCGACCGGCGCGTCGGGGGCGGGGGCGCTGGGCTCCCGGAGGGAGTTGACCACGCCGGATTCCTCCTGGCCGGATCCCGAGTTCGCGGCGACGAGTCCGACGATGGAACCGGAGGCGACGGAGCCCACGAGCATCAGCGCCAGAGCGGTGCCCAGGCCGACCGCCCGCTTCCGCCCCTTCTGGTCCCCCACCGGGTCCTGCGACTCCTGTACCGGGGACGACTCCTCCGTCGTCTGCCACTGGTAGGGCGAGGTCACCTGCTGATAGCCGGTCTCCTGCCGGGAGGAGCGGTTCGTGGTCGGATCATCGTTCATACCGGTCATTGTCCTCTTCCCCTCTGGGCCGTTCCTGGTGCAATTCTGTACGTTACCTGGATGCCTCTGCCTGCGGTCTCCCGGGGAGTTCCACGACCACCAGGGTTCCTCCGTCGTCGCTCTCCTCGACACGGACGGTACCGCCGTGCCGCACCACCGTCTGTTTGACGATCGCCAGCCCCAGCCCCGAACCCGGCTGCGATCGCGCCTCAGGGGAGCGGTAGAAACGCTCGAAGACCCGGGTCCGGTCCTCGGGGGAGACACCGGGACCGGAATCCGCGAAGGAGAGCTTCACGCGGTCGTCGGACAGCGGTGTCATGCGGACCCGTACGACGCCTCCGGTCGGCGACCACTTGGCCGCGTTGTCAAGCAGGTTGAGGGTCACCCGCCCCAGTGAGAACTGGTCGCCGATGACGATCCAGGGGACGAGCTCGACATCGAAGTCGATGTCGTTGCGGCGGCGGCGCACCCGTTCCAGGGACGACTTCACGACGGCATCCAGCTCCACGGGTTCGCGGACCGCCTCCCCGGCATCCTCGCGCGAGAGGTCGATCAGGTCGCCGATGAGAGTGGACAGCTCCGTCATCTGTGCCATCACATCCCGCTCCAGGTCCCGACGGTCCTGCGCGGGGACGCGGTCCCCCATCCCCGGGCGGTTGAGCATCATGAGGAACTCGATGTTGGTGCGCATCGACGTCAGCGGTGTCTTCAACTCATGTCCGGCGTCAGCCACCAGCTGCGCCTGCCGCATACGGGAATCCTGCAGCACATGGATCATCCTGTTGAAGGAACTGGTCAGCTGGGCGATCTCATCGTTGCCGGACACCGCGATGGGGCGGAGATCATCCCTTTCCGCCATGGAGTCGACGGTGCGCTGCAGGCGCTTCAGCGGCCTCAGTCCAGCAGTCGCCACCAGGGTTCCCGCAGCGATGGCCAGGATCGTGCCCATCACCGCGATGATGAGGAGCACACTGGCCAGGGTCGCGATGAGATCATGGGTGGCCTGCATTTCCCTGGCCAGGACCACCGTGCCGCCGGCGGGGTCCGAGCGGGAGAGAATCCGCTCATCCCCGACAGTGCGTACCGAACGCTCCCCTGCCCCGTCCATGCCGTACAGCTGGCCTCCGACCGGAATCGCGTCGCCCCGCGCAAAGGACCAGCCGGGCGGCGAAATCGAGAGCCGGGTGTCCGGGTGATAGGCCTTGAAATCCTGGATCTCCCCCTCCAGATTCGTGAGGTAGAAGGGGTCCGCGGTCCTGTTGAGCAGCGCCGACGCATGGAAGTCGAGATCGCGGTCAACGGCGGCGGTCAGTGCCGTCGTCACCGACCAGTAGGTGGCGAAAGTCATCGCGCTGACGGCGACGGCCACGCCGGCGAACGTCAGCAGGGCCAGGCGCCAGCGCAGCGGTGTCGGAGTCACCCCGAGACGGGTGCGAACGGAGGAGAAAGACGAGGTCTTCGCCCCCTCCCCCTGTTCCCCGGAAGCGTGCAGCGCCGTCCGGCGCAGTGTCACGGGGCGTTCTCCCTCAGGACGTAACCGATGCCGCGAACCGTGTGGATGAGACGGGTTTCGCCCTCGGCCTCCGTCTTGCGACGCAGGTACCCGATGTAGACCTCGAGGGCGTTGCCGGAGGTCGGGAGGTCATGGCCCCACACCTCCTCGAGGATGGTGGCGCGCGGCATCACGCGACGCGGGTGGCGCATGAGCAGATTGAGGAGGGAGAATTCCGTGCGGGTGAGGCTGATGGCGCGGTCGCCGCGGCAGACCTCCCGGGTCTCCGTGTTCATCCGCAGATCCTCGAACGCGAGCTCTTTCTCCTCCCCGGGCTCGAAGGTGTTGTCGACATGCACGCGGCGCAGGAGCGAGCGCACACGTGCCAGCAGCTCCTCGAGGGCGAAGGGCTTGGAGAGGTAGTCGTCGGCACCGGCATCCAGTCCAGCCACCCGGTCCGCCACGCCGTCGCGGGCGGTGAGGATGAGGATCGGCTTGTCGTAACCGGTGCTCCGCAGCGTGCGGCACACCTCGAGTCCGTCCTTGCGGGGCATCATCACGTCGAGGATGATGAGGTCCGGCCGTTCGCGGGGTATGAGATCCAGCGCCTCCACCCCGTCTTCCGCGAGCACGACGTCGTAGGCATTGAAAGTCAGGGACCGACGTAGGGACTCACGGACGGCCTGCTCGTCGTCCACCACGAGTATTTTCATGACCCCATTATGTAGCTACCACGGAAATATAAGGAACCGACCCCCTCCGCGTGAAGCGGAGGGGGTCGGTGTCGGTCACGTCAGTGTCTGCGTCATTGCGGACACGGGGACGGATCTAGAACTGCTCGACCTCGACGAGGCCCAGCTGAGCGGCCTTCACGAGGCGACGCGGGATGCGGACGGACTGACCGTCGATCTTGACCTCCTGGAGGGCGACATTGTCGGCCTTCCACTGGGAGCGACGCATGCGGGTGTTGGCGCGGGACATCTTGCGCTTGGGGACTGCCATGGTTTCTTACCTCCTAAGCCTTCTTCTTGCGGCGGGCCATGCCACCGAAACGCTTCTCGAACTTCTCGACGCGGCCTGCGGTGTCCATGACACGCTGCGCGCCGGTCCAGAACGGGTGGGACTCGCTGGTGACGTCAACGACGATCAGCGGGTACTCGTTGCCGTCCTCCCACTCGACCGTGCGGTCGGAGGTGACGGTGGAACGGGTCAGGAACTTGAAGCCGGTGCCGGCGTCCTGGAAGACCACCGGGTGGTAGTCGGGGTGGATATCATTCTTCATGAAGTCTCGATTCCCTCAGGATTGAACATCAGGTCGGTTCCGCGCGTGTGCACCGTCAGAAAAGATGCCCCAGAGGCCCGGATCGTGCCTGAGTTGGGTTGGAGATTGACAACTCGGACCATGGTACCCGCCTCCACCCGGATTCTGAAATTTCGTGCTATGGAGTCCGCACGGGAAAGTCTGCGGACCCAGCACCATCTGCGCCACCCCAATATCCGCCCAGGATTCGCACCCCAGTGCCACGGGGTGGACCGCAGATGTCACCGCCGGCCAGATGCGCATGCCGCCACAGGTGCCCCGCCCACCACACAGAGTTCCTCCACAGCACGGCTTCCCCACCCAGAATGCCCACGCCGATGCGGTCCACGCAGTCGCGGAAGCCGGCATGGTCCCGGACCCCGGGTGGCGAGACATGCGTGGACGTAGAGAAGCGGGGCGGGCACTGAGAGTGATCCCGCGCTGCCGACGCGGACGGAAACAGGTCGTCGCCACGTTGGCGGCGCAGGGGCCAAAAACCTGGAGATCGCGGCGGCGCTGGTGGTGGCGGTGGGGCCGGTGAAGAATCACGGGTCGGCACTGCTCCGCCAGCTGCCGGCACGTGACCGGACGATGCTGGCGCTGAGCCTGGAGAGATCTTTCGGGGCGTGAGCCCGGAATTAGGTTTTCCGGCGCGCGGACTGTAGAGTTGTCCCTTGCTGTTGTCGAAGTAAACGTCTACGCCCCGTCAGCTGGCCATAGACTGCGCCCCGACCCGTACTCAGTCACGAGGGT
>CAJDUQ010000015.1_pt1 | contig 37683 bp, 39 predicted proteins | sample 7390901 | NCBI WGS metagenome assembly CAJDUQ01 (sample SAMEA7055691, study PRJEB34461) | soil metagenome | biome: terrestrial ecosystem; feature: Peninsula; material: soil | place: Antarctica | collected 2016 | reverse complement strand
CGTGCCGGTGCTGTTCCACCTGCTCTCCCCCGCCGGGCGGCCCCTGGCCGTGACCGATGACCTGGCGAGCTTCTGGTCAGGGCCGTATGCGCAGGTCAGGGCGGAGATGCGGGGCCGTTACCCCAAGCATCCGTGGCCTGAGGACCCATGGTCCGCGCAGGCGACGGCGCGGACGAAGAAGAAGATGTGACGAACTCCGTCACTCCTCGACGGTCAGCTCCACCAGACGGAAGTCCTGGGGCATCTCGGCCGCCTCGAACGCGGCGGCGGCGGTGGCCAGCATCGGCAGCAGGTCGGCCGGTGCTGCGATCTCCAGGGAGTCGTTGCCGTAGACCTTGGCCAGGAAGAACTCGCCGGCCAGGAAGTCGAGGGCGGCGGCGTCGTCACCCAGCAGATCAGCCGGTGCGATGACCTTGAGAGAAGGAATGACCTGTGTCGGACTCATACCCAAGAGGTTAAGTCTGTGAACTTGGAATTGTCTGTCAACAACTAAGAGAACTGCTGCGCCGTCAGGTAGGCGCTCATCACAACCACGACGATCAGCAGCGCGGCCCGCACCAGGCGCGCGCCCCCACCGAGTACCGTACGCGCCCCCACCTGGGCACCCAGGATATTGGCCACCGCCAGCAGCAGACCCAGCTGCCACCACACGTGCCCACCGACAGCGAACACGGTGAGGGCACCCAGATTGGTCGCGGTGTTCACCACCTTCGCCAGCGCCGCAGAGCGCAGGAAGTCCTGGGAGAGCACCGCCGTGAACGCCATGATGAGGAACATTCCCGTTCCGGGACCGAAGATGCCGTCATAGAAGGCGATGACCCCGACGAGGATGAGCACCAGCCAGCGACGCCAGCGCCCGGTGTTCTGCGCAGGGGTCGCACCAGCAGTGCCGAATCCCGGACGCAGGGCCACGAAGGTCCCCACCGCGAGCATCAGGATGATGATGAAGGGGCGCAGAAGGGTGGCGTCGATGAGGGAGGCGGACAGCGCCCCCGCCGCCGCACACACGAGCGCGAGCCCCACGAACCAGGGGTTGATGCGGGGACGGACCCGCCGAACCAGCGTCCACGCCGCCGAGGCCGTACCGGAGACGCCGACCAGTTTGTTCGTGCCGAGTGCCGTGGCCGGTGCCAGGCCCGGGACCACCGCCAGGAGCAACGGGATGAGCACCAGCCCGCCGCCCCCGATGACGGCGTCGATCCACCCTGCGGTGGCCGCCCCGACGACGAGGATCCCCCAGGTACCGAGCTCGAGTTCCATGACACCTCCGGGCAACACGTTCTGACGGGACACGATGGGACAGTCGGGGACATTCTCACACAGGCGGCGGACCGCTCCCTGATCTGACGGTCCCGTAATGTCTTGAGGCATGGATTCCCGGGACACACTGATGCGTTGGATCATCGTCACTGTCGTGTCACTCATCCTGGGACTGACATTCAGCCACTTCCACGTGCCTGCCGCGTGGATCCTCGCCGGCATCCTCGGCGCCGGCGCGGTCGCCCTGTCCACGCACCAGGAGCTGCCACTCAACGCCACCTTCGAGAAGGGCGGCCGCGGCACCATCGGCATCCTCGCCGGCATCCCCCTGGCCGGGGTCCCCCTCGGTGAGCTGGCAGGATACGCGCTGCCCGGCATCGTGGTCGCACTGGTGGTGGTCGGGTTCGGCATCGGCGGCGGACTGCTGCTCTCCCGGGCGGAGCCGGCCATCAGCCGGGAGACGGGCGTGCTGTCGATGCTCGCCGGCGGCTCCTCCGTGATGCCCGCCCTGGCCCGTGACCTGGGTGCCGACTTCCGCTACGTCGCCCTCAGCCAGTACCTGCGTCTCCTGGCGGTGTCCATGACGTTGCCCCTGGTCAGTGCCTTCTTCATGATGCCCGCCGACACCGGCGCCAGCCCCACCGCCCCGACGGTCAACCCGTGGATGTTCCCCGCCGTCGCCCTGGTGGCCTTCTTCGGCGACAAGGTCGGCTCGCTGCTGCGGCTGCCCTCCCCCGCGGTGTTCGGCCCCCTGCTGCTCACGGTGCTCGCCGGCATCCTCCTCCCCGCGGACTGGAGCATGCAGCCCCCGGAGTTCTTCCGCATCTACGCCTTCCTGGCGATCGGCTGGATGTGCGGTGGTGCACTGTCCCTCCCGGCGCTGAAATTCTTCGGCCGCCAGCTGCCCGCCACCATCGGCTTCATCGTCGCCCTCAGCGTCGCCTGTGCACTGCTGGCGATCCCGGTCATGCACTGGGTGGACATCACCTACTTCGAGGCCTACCTGGCCACGAGCCCCGGTGCGATCGAGACGGCGCTGGCCCTGTCCTCCGAGGGTGGAGCCGGTCCGGCTGTCGTCGCGATCCAGCTGATCCGTCTGCTGGGCGTGCTGCTCATCGCGGGCTGGCTGCCGCACATCCTGCGTTTCCTGCTGCGTGGCCGTCGATGAGATGGGCCGTCGTCGCGCCGGCGTCGATAGCCCTGGGGCTCCTGTTCTCCCGGTGGGGTGTGCCCGCCGCGTGGATTCTGGCGGGCATCACCGCATCCGGTGCGGTGGCACTGCGCACCGGCCGGGAACTGGAGATCAACGACCCCTTCTACCGTTTCGGGCGCGGCGTCATCGGCATGCTCGCGGGGTTGCCGCTCGTCGGCATCAGCTTTCCGACGCTCGCCTCCCTCTTCATCCCCGGCCTCCTCGTCGCGGTGGTCACCATCGGCATCGGAGTGGTGGGCGGGCTGCTCCTGTCCCGGCGCGAGGCCACGGTGTCACCCGGGACAGGCATCCTCTCGATGCTCGCCGGCGGGGCGTCGATCCTGCCGGTCCTGGCGAAGGAGCTGGGCGCCGACCACCGTTTCGTCGCCCTCGCCCAGTACCTCCGCCTGCTCGTCGTCTCAATAACCCTGCCGCTGATCACCGCGTTCTTCCACCACCCGGGCGGGGCCACGGCGGAGGCATCCCCCGCCCAGCCGTGGTTCCTGCTGCTCCTCATCGCGGCGATCGCCTACTTCGGCGAGGCGCTCGCCCGCCCGCTGCGCATCCCCGTGCCGAGCGTCCTCGGCCCGCTGCTCATCACCGTCGCCCTCGGCACTGCTCTGCCGCAGTGGTCCCTCCTGCCGCCGGAGACGTTCCGCATCGCCGCCTTCCTGGCGATCGGCTGGATGTGCGGTGGTGCCCTGTCGGTGCCGGCGCTGCAGGTCTTCGCCCGTCAGCTGCCGGCCACGGTCGCGTTCATCATCGTGATCATCCTCGCCTGCGCGGGCACCGCGTTCCCCCTGGCATGGTGGCTGGACATCACCTACTTCGAGGCCTACCTGGCCACCAGTCCGGGCGCACTGGAGACGGTCCTCGCGCTGTCCTCGGAAGGTGGGGCGGGACCGTCGGTCGTGGCGATCCAGCTCATCCGCCTGCTCACCCTCCTCGTCGTGGCGGGCCACCTCGCGCGGCTCATCCGGCGTTGATCACCCTGACTCATACGGCACGTTCATCATGCGCAGATTGCACGGCCGCCCTAGAATCCCCGCCGGGGAGGAAACATGGGGAGCGTCTACCGCACCGCGCAGCTCGAGAAGCTGGGAGTCACTAAACACCGCAGGGAAAAGCTACTGGAGGAAGGTCGACTGCACCGGATTGCCCAGGGCCTCTACTCCACCGCCCCAGCCAGCGCAGAGACACTGCTGTGCGCCTTCCGGATCACCAGACCGCATCTCGTGTACGCAGGTCCCACCGCCCGCCAGATCCACGACCGCCAACCGGTGGGCCTTCCCCTCCACGCGCTCGTCCAACGCCCACAGAGCTACCGCAGCACCGGACAGCTGCGGGTGAAACAGGTCCGCACCCTCCCTTTCCGCCGGGTCGACGGACACCGGGTGGTGCTGCCGGTGGCGGCCGTCGGGGATCTCCTCGACAGTGATCCCCACACGGCCCGGTCCTTCCTGGAGCACCACTATGCCGGGCGCGACGGCAATGCGTCCCTCGCCGCGGACCTCAGCCGACTGGGACGGGTCTCCCCCGCACTGCGGACCCTCATCGCCTCCGCCTCCATCGCCTCCGACAGCCGATCGGAGCAGAAGCTGGCCCGCGCGCTGAAGTCCGAAGGGGTGGAGGTCATCCAGAATGTCCTCCTCGGCCACTACCACTGGGACTACGTCATCCCGGCGGCCCGGATCCTCATTGAACTGGACAGCCACCGCTACCACGCTGCGCTGCCGGGAGGGGCGAACGAACGCACCTTCATCGTCGACCGGTGGAAAGCCAACGACGGAGCCCGTCGCGGTTGGCTGGTGCTGCGCTACACCGGTGACTGTGTGTACCGACACCTCGACAAGATCGTCGCGCAGGTCGTGGACACCATCCGCTGGCGGCAGGCCGGCGGCGGGCCGGACACCACGTTCGTTCCGGAGCTGCTGCCCTTCGAGGTGCAGCCCCCGTGGTCGTGGCACTTCACTCTGCGGGCCGGGAACCTGGTGGAGCCGCCCTGGACAGAGGAGTGACAGGTCGTCGGGCGCCTTTCTGGCTGACATCCACGTTCGGAATTAATCACGTCCTGGCCTTTTGCGGAGACGATGTCAGCCAGGATGGCGGTCAGTGCCGCCGACACTCCGCCGCCACTCCGCCGACACCTAGTCGAGCAGCTGCTCCCGCAGGATCGACATCGGGATCGAGCCCAGTGCCAGCGCCCGGGAGTGGAACTCCGGGACGGTCATGCCCTGGGCGATGGCGTCGTCACGCGTCTGCTGCCAGAGGCGCTGGCCGAGGGCGTAGGACGGTGCCTGGCCGGGCCAGCCGAGATAGCGGTTGAGCTCGAAACGCAGGTTGGCCTCGTCCATCGCGGTGTTCTCGCGGAGGAAGGCCTTGGCGTAGCTGGCGTCCCACACGGCGGTGCCCTCGGGGACCTTCTTGCCCAGATGCACGCCGATGTCCAGGACGACGCGGGCGGCGCGGAGACGCTGAGCGTCGAGAAGTCCCATGCGCGTGCCGGGGTCCTCGTGGTGGCCGAGCTCCTCCATGAGCTGCTCGGCGTAGAGGGCCCATCCCTCGCCGTGGCCGGAGTTCCAGCACGCGACGCGGCGCCACAGGTTGAGGTTCTGCCGCTCGAGGAGGGTCTGGCCGATCTGGAGGTGGTGGCCGGGCACACCCTCATGGAAGACCGTGGTCAGCTCCTGCCAGGTGTGGAAACGCTCTTGACCTGCGGGTACGGACCACCACATGCGGCCCGGGCGGGCGAAGTCGTCGGACGGCGGAGTGTAGAAGATGCCGCCGGTGCCGGCGGGGTCGATGCGTGCCTCGATGGTGCGTACCGGCTCCGGGATGTCGAAGGCGGTGCCGTGGAGGGAGGCGACGGCGGAGTCGGCGGTCTCCTGCATCCACTCCAGAAGCTCGTCAGTGCCGGTGAGGGTGTAGCGGGGTTCGTCGTTGAGTTTGCGGTAGGCCAGGCGGACGTCATCAGTGTTGTAGAGCTGCCGGGCGATGGCCTGCTGCTCGGAGTCGATCTCGCGGAGGCGCTCGAGACCCCAGATGTAGGCCTCATCCAGGTCGACGGAGTCGCCGACGAACAGGTGGGAGAAACGCTGGTAGCGCTCACGGCCGACGGCGTCCTCCTTCGGCGCGTGGGCGGCCAGCTGCTCGCTGAGCCAGTCGGCCATGTCGGTGAAGGCCTTCTTGGCGGTTTCGACCTCGGGAGCGTCCTTCGGCAGGCCGATCTCCTCGAGGAGGGAGGGCGATTCGACGAGGTCCTGACACTGGGAGTAGACCTCGTCGATCTGACGGACGGGGGCGACGTGACCGTGGGAGGCGGCCTCGGCGAGCGACTCGCGGTAACCGGCCAGCGCGGCGGGCACCCTGGACAGGCGGGAGCGCAGTGCGTCGATCTGCTCCGGGGTGTCCGTAGGCATGAGGAGCAGGGCGTCGCGGATGGTCTGCACCGGCGAGGCGATGTTGTTGAGCTGCGCCAGGTTCTCACCGTGGTGGTGGAGGTCGAGCTCGAGGCAGAGGCGGTCGCGGAGGACGGCGGCGGTGACGTGGTCGACCTCGTCGAAGTCATCCTCGTCGTCGGAGTCGTCGGTGCCGTCATCGAAGGCGTCCACGTCCGCGATCATCTCGCGGGTGCGGTCGGCGACGGCCTCCCAGTAGGCGGGAGAGAAGTCCTGCAGTTCGCCGTCGAACCCGGGGATGCCCCATGCAGTGGCGTCGGTCGGGGACAGCGCCGCCAGGTCGTGGACGAATCCCTCGCACGATGCGTCGAGAAGCGAAGGCGGACGCTTGATGTCGGCACTCATAGCAGGGCAGTGTACCGGGGTGACGCATTCAGTCCCATTTGCGGCCCGGTGCCTGCCAGGTGCGGAAGGCGTCGAGCACAGCGGCGGGGGTGTCGGCGACGACGAGGCTGTCCACATACTTGGAGCGGAGGAAACCCTCCTCGACGGCACGGCGCAGCATGGCGATCTGCGGGTCCCAGAATCCCTCGATGTTGCACAGGGCGACGGGCCCGCGGATGTGTCCGAGCTGCTGCATGGTGAGCACCTCGAAGAGCTCCTCGAGGGTGCCGGCACCACCGGGCAGGGCGATGAAGGCGTCGGCGAGCTGCTCCATGCGGGACTTGCGCTGCGCCATCGTCTCGACGATCTCCAGGCGCGTCAGCCCGGGGTGCGCGAGCTCACGGTCCACCAGTTGGCGCGGGATGACACCGGTCACCGCCCCCTGCTTCCCGACGACCGCGTCCGCCACCTCCCCCATCAGACCGACAGCACCGCCGCCGTAGACCAGCGTGAGGTTCCGGGCGACCAGTTCATGCCCGAGGTCGCGTGCCGCCTGCGTGTAGGCCGGGCGTGCCCCGTGGGAGGAGCCGCAGTACACGGCGACGGAGGTGATCCGGTCGGAGAGGTTGAGCAGCATGGTGCCGGCGGCTGCGCGGTCGACGAAACCGGTGCGCTCGTAGAGGCGGCGGGCGATGCTGCCCTCCTCCACGGACAGGCTCAACCCGGGCCAGCCCTGCTCCCGGCCGTGCTCGGCGAGCAGCCCGATGAGGCGGGCCCCGAGGCCCTGCGCGCGGTAGCCCTCGGTGACGTGGAGCATGACCTCGGGGATGTCGTCGGCGATGTGACCGCGGCCGCGGATGAAGGTGGCCTGGATGAGGCCGACGGGGCGCTCGGCGTCGAGGGCGATGAGGCCGACGTCGCCACGCGCGGGGCGGAACTCGAGGTAGCGGTTGAGCGGTGGGACGGTCGTGTCACCACCGTGGATGTGGTCGCGGGCGGCGGCGGCACGCAGCTCGAGGTCATCCGGGGTCATCGGTCGGAAGGTCAGTCCCATGACCGTTGATTCTATCGCCGGTACCGTGGAATGCATGGGTACCGACCAGTTTGCTTCCGCTCTCGCCCTGGCCCGCGAGGCCGCCCGCGTGGAGATCTTCACCGGGGCGGGGATGTCCGCCGAATCGGGTCTCGACACGTTCCGCGACGCCCAGACCGGCCTGTGGACACAGGTCGATCCGGTCGCGTTCGCCTCCGTCGAGTCGTGGGCGCGCGACCCCGAACCCATGTGGGCGTGGTACCTGTGGCGGGGCACCGTGTGCCGCCGCGCGGACCCCAACCCGGGTCACCGGGCGATCGCCGACTGGTCGCTGCTTGCCGACGTCCACGTCGGCGTCACCACCCAGAACATCGACAACCTCCACGAACGCGGCGGCATGGACGACGTCGTGCACCTGCACGGCTCGCTCTTCGACTACCGGTGCACCATCTGCTCCCGCCCGTGGAAGGGCGAGGTGGAGTTCCCGGAGGAGCCCGTCGGACGGATGACCCCACCCGCATGCCCCCTGTGCGGCAACCTCGTACGCCCCGGTGTGGTGTGGTTCGGTGAGCAGCTGCCCCAGGACGAGTGGGGGCGCGCCGAGGCCCGCATGGCCGCCGCCGACCTGGTGGTCGTGGTGGGCACGTCCGGGGTGGTGCACCCGGCGGCGGGGCTGCCGCTTGTCGCGAAGCATTCCGGGGCGAAGATCCTCGAGATCTCACCGGAGCCCACGGAGCTCAGCCGGATCGCGGACGTGTCGTGGCGCACCACCGCCGCGCAGGGACTGCCGCAGCTGGTGATGGGCCTGACGCTGAGCGACTAGGAGGAGAAGCCGCTGATGGCGGCGGTCCCTCCTCGATGACGAGGGTCGTCAGGGCACGACGTGGAGCGTCCCGGTGGGGGTCACGGTGACCTCGTCGCCGACCGCGAAACGCGCCGGCCCCTGCTCGCGGACGGCCAGCTTCTCCCCCGCGCCGTCCAGGCGGATCCGGTACACGGTCGAGTGGCCGGCGTACTCGACCGCACCGACCGTGGCGCCGACACCTATGCCCGGCTTCGCGGACAGTCGCAGCTGCTCGGGGCGGACGACGACCTTGCCGATCGAGCCGACCCCCTCAGCGCAGGTGGCCTCGACGGTGCCGAGGGCGCAGGTCACGGTGTCGCCCTCGAGGCGACCGCGCAGCAGGGCACAGGTGCCCACGAACTCGGCCACCCAGGCCGTCGCCGGACGTGAGTACACCTCCGCAGGGTCCCCCACCTGGACGAGACGGCCGGCCGACAGCAGCGCCACGCGGTCGGCGACGGAGAGTGCCTCGTCCTGGTCGTGGGTGACCAGCAGGCCGGTGGCCCCGCTGGCGGCGAGGACCTCGCGGACGTCGGTACGCAGGCGCACGCGGAGGGCGGCGTCGAGGGCGGAGAAGGGTTCGTCGAGAAGCACCAGCGCGGGGGCCGGTGCGAGGGCGCGGGCGAGGGCGACGCGCTGGGCCTGGCCGCCGGAGAGTTCGGAGGGCATACGGTGCGCGAGCTCCGGGATACCGACCATCTCGAGTAGTTCCATCACCCGCGGCGGCACGGGGCCGCGGCGCTTCCACAGACGGGTGCGGGTGAGGCCGAAGGCGACGTTGGCGGCGACGTCGAGATGAGGGAAGAGCGACGCCTCCTGCGGCACCAGGCCGACGCCGCGGCGCTCAGGGGCGACGCTCGTACGGCCGTCGACGACACGGCGTCCCGCCAGATCCACCTGCCCGGCTGTCGCCGGGAGCAGACCGGCCAGCACGCGCAGAAGCGTCGTCTTGCCGCAGCCGCTGGGGCCGAGGACGGCGAGAAGCTCACCCTCGGGCACGTCGAGATCGAGGCCGTGGAGCACCGTCGTCTCAGTGCGGCCCGGCCCCGGGAACGCGGCCTTGAGACCGCGGACGGACAGGGCCGGCGGGCGGGGGGTGGACGTCATGAGGAGCCTCCGGGTTGTCGGGCCAGCACCAGGGCCGGGATCGCGGCCACGGCGATGAGCATGAGACCGTAGGGCGCGGCACCACCGTAGGCGGCGATGTCGGAGAGCTGCCACAGCCTCGTGGCCAGAGTATCCACCCCCGTCGGGCGCATCATCAATGTGGCCGGAAGTTCCTTCATGACGGTCAGCGCGACCAGCATCGCACCGGCGGCGATGCCCGGCCACGCGACGCGGCCGGTGACCTCGGTCCAGGTCTGCACCGGCGTGCGGCCCAGGGTGCGGGCGGCGTCCTCGAGTCGTTCCGGCACCTGCGCCACCGACGTACGGACAGAACCGACGGCCTTCGGCACGTAGAGGATGCCGTAGGCGATGACCAGCAGCGTCATCGTCTGGTACAGCGCGGGGGCCACCTTGAGGGAGAGGTAGACCATCGACAGACCGAGCACGATGCCGGGCAGGCCGTGGCCCAGGAAGGTGGCGGTCTCCAGGCCGGCGACCAGGCGGGTGCGCCGCCGGGCGGCGAGGATGCCCACCGGCAGAGCCAGCAGAATGGCCACCACCGCCCCGGCGAAACCGAGGAACACCGTCGTGCGGGCGGCGGCCAGCAGACGCGCGAGCTCGACCTCACGGCCGGCGACGCTGACCGCCAGGCGCTGCACCAGCACCCCGATCGGCATACCCACGGCGGCCAGGAACACGGTGCCCAGCGCCGTGGAGGCGATGATGTGTCCGGCGCGGGAGAGCTTGAGCGACGGTGGGGCGTCACCGCGGACGCGCAGGGCGGTGACGGGGCGTCGGACGGCACGCTCCGCGACGACCACCAGCAGCGCGAGGAACACGAGCATGAGGGAGAGCACCATCGCCAGCTCGCGGTTGAAGGTGCCGGAGAAGGCGGTCTGCACCGCCGGGGTGAGTGCCGGGTAACGCATGATCGCGACGACACCGAACTCGGAGATCGTGTACAGCGCGACCAGCAGCGCACCGGCGCCGGCGGCCGGGGCGATCTGCGGCAGCGTCATGGTGAGGAACGCACGGACCGACCCCAGGCCGAGGGTGCGGGCGACGTCCTCGATGTTCGTGTCGGCACGTTGCAACGCGGCGGCCACCGGGAGGGTGACGTACGGCGTGGACACCAGCACCAGGACCAGCACCGAACCGACGTAGCCACGCAGCGGGGTGGCGCTCACCCACGCGAGGCCGGCGACGTAGGAGGGGATCGCCAGCGGCAGCGCCGCCGCCACCCACCACCAGCGGCGGGCCACGAGGTTGGTGCGCACCAGCAGGAAGGCCGTGGGCACGCCGATGGACAGGGCTCCCAGGGTGGACCCGAGGGTGAGCAGCATCGTGTTCGTCATCAGCTGCCAGGTGCGCGGGCGCAGCAGCGCGCCGGTGATGCGCTCCACGGGGGCGACCAGTGCCTCACTGAGCAGGAAGATCAGCGGGGTGGCCACCACCGCGACGGTGAGGAAGGCGAGGATGAGCAGCAGGAGGTGCGGGCGGCGCATGCCGCGGGGAACCCGGGAACGACCGAACGGCCGACGCGCGGATGCGCGGCGACCGGTTGGTGCGGATGAAGCAGTGGGAGCGGACATTTAGTCGACCGTGAGACCGGCTTCGTCGATGAGCGCGGCGCTCTCCTCGACGCTGCCCAGCTTCGCCAGATCGACGTCCGGCGCGGAGAGGGACTCCAGCGGCGGCACGCCCTCGGGGCCCGCGATGCCGGTGACCAGCGGGTACTCGAAGGTCTCCTCCGCGAAGTAGGTCTGACCGGCCTCGGAGAGGAGGTAGTCGACGAACTCCTGCGCGTCGGCGCGACCCTCACCCTTGGCGAGGATACCCACGCCGGTGGCGTTGACCAGGGCGGCCAGGTCGCCGGGCTCGCCGAACTTCAGCTGGGCACGCATGTCGGTGCCCTTCTCGGCGGCTGCGGAGTACCAGTAGTAGTGGTTGATCAGGCCGACCTTGATCTCGCCCTTGTCGACGGCCTCGAGGATGTCACCGTTCTTCTTGTAGGTCTTCGGCTCGTTGGCGGCGAGCTTCTGGAGCCACTCGCGGGCGGCGTCCTCCCCCTCGGTCACGCGCAGGGCGGTGACGAAGGCCAGGAAGGAGGCGTTGCCCGGGGCGACACCGATCTGGCCCCTCCACTTCGGGTCGACCATGTCGGCGATGGTGGCCGGGGCCTCTTCCTCGGTGACGGTCTCCGAGTCGTAGGCGACGGCGCGGGCACGGCCGGTGATGCCGACCCACTGGTTGTCCCCGGAGGAGAAGCCCTCCGCCACGCTGGCGATGGTCTCGGCCGGCAGCTCGGTGAGCATGCCCTGGTCCTCGAGGAGGCCGAGTGCGCCCGCCTCCTGGGAGAGGAAGACGTGCGCCGGGGAGGCCTCACCCTCGGTGAGCAGCAGCTGGGCCTGCTCGGCGGTGGAGCCGTAGCGGACCTCCACGTCGATGCCGGTCTCTTCGGTGAAGTCCCCGATCAGCGGTGCGACCAGGTCCTCGGAGCGACCCGAGTAGATGACCAGCGGGCCCTCGTCGCTGGCGGCGGCGGTGGTGCCCGTGGTGTCGGTGGTGCCGGTGCTGTCACCGGAGCCGCAGGCGACCAGTCCGGCGGCGGTGCCGCAGACGGCGACCACGGCTGCGGCGAAACGCTTGGTGAAGCGCATGTGTACCCCTCATAATACGTCGTGATGATGTCGATCATGCGTTGGCCGTTAAGACAACAAAGGTAAGGCTAACCTAGCGAACAATGCCACACCAGGGGCTCCCCGGACTTTTTCACCCGATCACCCCCGACCCCACCCGGAATCGTAGTATCACCTCCATGAATGCCGCCCCACCCGTCACCCCCGCCCCCTGTCGGGTGATCCCGTGAGCCTCCGCACCATCCTGGCGGACACCCGCCCACTCCAGGTCCCCGCCTATCGACGCCTGTGGATCGCCAACATCGCCACCATGATCGGCGCCCAGCTGACCGTCGTGGCCGTGCCGGCACAGATCTACTCACTCACCGGCTCCTCCGCCTACGTGGGACTCACCGGACTCTTCGGCCTCGTCCCCCTGGTCATCTTCGGCCTGTACGGCGGATCGATCGCGGACAGCTTCGACAAACGGAAGGTGCTCATCGGTTCAACGGTGGGCATGACCGCCACGGCGCTGGCCTTCTGGGGACTGACCGTGGCGGGCAACACCAACGTGTGGTGGCTGCTGGCCGTGTTCTCCCTGCAGCAGGCCTTCTTCGCGGTCAACCAGCCGACCCGCACGGCCGTGTTCCGCTCGATCCTGCCGCTGGAGCTCCTGGCGGCCGGGTCCAGCCTCAACATGATGCTCATGCAGTTCGGGGCGATCGTCGGACCGCTCGTCGCGGGCGCCCTCATCCCCTTCATCGGCTACTCGTGGCTCTACGCCCTCGATGCGGCGCTGCTCATCCCGACGCTCGGCGCGGTCCTGGCGCTGCCCGCCCTGCCACCCAGGGGGGAGGTGCAGAAGGCAGGCTTCCGCTCCGTGGTCGACGGACTGACCTACCTGCGCACACAGCCGGTGCTCATGGTGGCGATGCTGCTCGACCTCATCGCCATGACCTTCGGCATGCCCCGCGCCCTCTACCCGGAGATCGCGGCGGTGAACTTCGGCGAACCCGGCGACGGCGGCATCATGCTGGCCCTCCTCTACTCCTCCATGGCCGCGGGCGCGGTACTCGGCGGAATGCTCTCCGGATGGGTGTCGCGGGTGGCACGTCAGGGCCTGGCGGTCATCGTGTGCATCATCGTGTGGGGTGTCGCCGTGGTCATCGCCGGCGGCGCGGTCATGCTCAGTCCCGGCGCGGTGACCCTGTGGGCGTGGATGGTGATCCTGATGCTCGTCCTGGGCGGCGCGGCCGACATGTTCTCGGCCGCGCTGCGCACCGCGATCCTCCAGCAGTCCGCCGCCGAGCACGTGCAGGGCCGCATCCAGGGCGTCTACATCGTCGTGGTCGTCGGCGGTCCCCGCATGGCGGATGTGCTCCACGGCTGGGCGGCCGCCCCGCTCGGCGTGGGTCTGACGACGCTGCTCGGCGGCGTGCTGGTCATCGTCGGCACGCTGGCGTGCGCGGTGCTGGTGCCGGGCTTCACGAACTACCTGAAGCCGGGCCCGCGGGACGTCGACAAGCAGGACCCCTAGACAGATCAGTCCGTTAAATTAGACAAAGTTGTCTGAAATTATGTAGTATGCCGATCATGGCCACCGTCTTCTCACGTCCGCGCACTCCGGCGGCGAAATGCCTCCACCTGGTACGGCTGCACCAGCTCGCCACCCGCAGCGAACTCGTGGAAGCCACCGGCCTGTCCCAGCCCACCATCACCCGCGCCATCAGTGCACTGATCGGCGCGGGACTCGTTCACCAGCGCACCGATCTCACCCGCTCCCGGGGCCGCGGACGGCCCACGATCCCGCTCGAGCTGACCAACCATCCGGCACTGCACGCGGGCATCGCGGTCGGCACGTCGACCACCTACATCGGCCTCTTCGACACCCGCGGACGCACCATCCGCGACGCCGACGTGCCCACCCCCGTCGCTGAACTCACCGAGTCCGACTTCATCGAACACGTCATGGCCGGCCTCAACCGGCTCACCGCCGGACTGGACCGTCCACTGACGTCCGTGGGCGTGACCACCTCCGGCCGCGTCACCGACGACGGCGTCGTCGACGCCCCCAACCTCGGCTGGCACGGCGTCGACTTCGCCGGCCGCCTGCGCTACCAGTTCTCCGTGCCCGTCGTGATCTCCGCGGCGGTGCCCGCGATCCTCGGCTCCGAGATCCAGTCCGCGGAACTGCACACCGGCACCGACACGAGCGACACCATGGCACTGTTCGCCGATGACTCCATCGGCGCCGCCGTGGCCGACGAGCAGGGTGTCCACCAGATCGACCTGCCCGCCTCCGCCCGCGAGCTGACCACCGCGGCCGTTCTCGCCGGCCGCTGGGAGTCCACCGCCGCCGCGGCCGCCGGGACCGCCGCCCGTCCCGTCCTCGATGAACGCGCCCGCCGCCTCGGGGAGCTCACCGCCGACCTGGCACAGGAGCACTCCCCCGCCACCGTCGTCGTCGCGGGCTCCGCATTCCTCGACGACCCGGCCGCCCCGAAACTCTTTGCCACGGCCGTGCGGGCCCGACTCCCGGAGCTCCAGCTGCGCCTCATCCCGACCCACCGGGAGGTCGTCCGCGCCATCGCCCGGGCCGTCGCCCTGGACCAGACGCTGCGTGAACCGCTGGCCCTCTACGGTGCACCCAAGGTCGGGTAGGTTTCACACCCCTATACTGTTGAGCCATGGTTTCCCGGATGCGTACCCGCCATTTCGCCCAGGCCAAGGCCGAGGGCCGCAAGATCTCCTGCCTGACCGCCTACGACGCGCCCACCGCCGCAATCTTCGATGAGGCGGGCATCGACCTGCTCCTCGTCGGTGATTCCGCCGCCAACGTCGTTCTCGGCCAGGATTCGACCCTGTCGATCACGGTCGAGGAGATGATGACCATGGCGACCGCCGTCGCCCGGGGCGCCGAACGCGCCTTCGTGGTCACCGACCTGCCCTTCGGCTCCTACGAGGTCTCCCCCGCCCAGGCGCTGGAGACGGCCGCGCGCTTCATGAAGCAGACCGGCGTGGCGGCCGTGAAGATCGAGGGCGGCGTCGAGATCGCCCCGACCATCCGCACGCTCGTCGACGCCGGCATCCCCGTCATGGCCCACATCGGCTACACCCCCCAGTCCGAGCACGCCCTCGGCGGTTACGTCGTCCAGGGCCGCGGTGAGGCCGCGGAGAAGCTGCGCGCCGACGCCCTCGCCGTCCAGGAGGCCGGCGCCTTCGCGGTCGTCCTCGAGATGGTCCCCGCCGGCATCGCCGGTGAGATCACCCGCGAACTCACCATCCCGACCATCGGCATCGGCGCCGGTGCCGACACCGACGGCCAGGTCCTCGTATGGACCGACGCCTTCGGACTCACGCGCGGCCGTACCCCGCGTTTCGCACGTCGGTACGCGGAGGTCGGCGACATGCTTCTCGACGCCGCCCGTGCCTACCGCACCGACGTCGAGGCCGGCTCCTTCCCGGACGAGTCCGAGTCCTTCCGGGACGAGCAGTGACCGTCGTCGCGCGCACCGTCGCGCAGCTGCGTTCCGCCGTCGCCGATCTGCAGGGTTCCGTCGGCCTCGTGCCGACCATGGGTGCACTCCACGAGGGCCACGGACGCCTCGTGTCCCTGGCCGCCGAGGAGAACACCTCGGTGGTGGTGAGCATCTTCGTCAACCCGCTGCAGTTCACCGACCTCGGCGACTGTGACGACTTCCGCCACTACCCGCGTGACCTGGACAAAGACGTCGCCTTCCTGGAGAAGCTCGGCGTCGACGTCGTCTTCGCGCCGACCGATGAGGCGATGTACCCGGACGGCCTGCCCCAGGTGTGGGTGCGGGCCGGTGAGATGGGCGAGCGCCTCGAGGGCGCCTCCCGCCCCGGCCACTTCGACGGCGTGACCACCGTGGTGGCCAAACTCTTCCAGCTCATCCAGCCGGACCGCGCCTACTTCGGAGAGAAGGACGCCCAGCAGCTGGCGATCATCCAGCGCATGGTCGCGGACCTTGACTTCCCACTGCAGATCCGCCCGGTGCCGATCATCCGTGGTGCCGACGGCCTGGCGGAGTCCTCCCGCAACCAGCACCTCACCCCCGAAGCCAGGGAGCAGGCACTCGTCCTGCCGCGCACCCTGTCCGCGCTGCGCGACCGCGCCGCCGCCGGCGCACCCCTCGACATCGAGGGCGCCCGCGAGGCACTGCGCTCCGCCGCGGGTGTGGAGCTCGACCACCTCGAGGTCGTCGACACCGCGACGCTGCTGCCCGTCTCCGAGGTCGGCCCCGGCGCCCTGGCTGTCGCCGCGATCCAGGTGGGTGGCACGCGACTCATCGATAACGTGCGACTGCTTCCGCCGCACGCTTAGCGTAGGGGCCGACGCCCAGGATCGTCGCCGAGCCGGGGCCGAGCCAGTCCCCGTAGCCCACCAGGTGCAGCGGCAGCCCCCGGTCCAGCACCCGCCGGAAGGGACGCAGCGCCGGGCGGAAGCCGGTGCACCAGATGAGGTGCTCCGCGTCCACCTCATCGAGGCTGCGGAACTGCGGCGTGGCCCGCAGACGACCCGAGTCCCGCGCGGCCCGCACCGCGGGCAGGACCACGATGTCCCCGAGCTCGGAGTCCGCCCCCGGGTCCTCCTCCCCGCGCAGGATCGCCAGAGCACGGAGACTGTTGCGGCGGAAGAGCACCCGACCGTCGACGTCGTCGGGCATCCAGCGCGGTTCACGACGCGTGTACCAGGTGACGTCCGCGACCCCGGTCAGTTCCGCCGCGATCTGGGCGGCGGAGTTCGCCCCACCGACCACCGCGACCCGCTGACCGCGGAACGGTTCCGGCCCCGGATAGTTCGCCGAGTGCCACTGCCGTCCGCTGAAGGCGCCGGGGTAGTGGGGGACGAAGGGAGCCGACCACGTACCCGTCGCCGCCACCACCTGCCGGGCCCGCCAGGCCCGCTCCCCCGCGTGCAACGTGAACACCTCACCGTCGTGCGTCACCCGCTCCACCGTGACGGGGCGCTCCACCCGCAGGTCATAGCGCTTCTCATAGGCGGTGAGGTAGTCAACCACATGCTGCGCCGGCGGGAATCCGTCGAAGGCCGGCATGGGCATACCCGGCAGGTTCGAGAACTCCGCGGTGCTGAACAGGGTCATCGAGGGCCACACGTGGAGCCAGGCGGCACCGGGGGTGGGTTGGGCGTCGAGAAGCAGCGGGTCCAGGCCGTGACGGCGCAGGTAGTAGGCGGTCGCGAGGCCTGACTGGCCGGCACCGACGATGATGACGTCGTGAATCATGTTCAGTCCATCTGGAGGACGGCGCGCAGTTCCGCAAAGGCCTCCGGGAGCACGGTGTGGGTGACGGTACGGCCGTGCTGTTCACGGGCGATGAGGCCACACTCGGTGAGCTTCTTCAGGTGATGCGAAATGGTCGGCTGGCTCAGGCCGATGCGGGTGACCAGATCACTGACCGTCATCGGGTCGCAGCCACAGCCGGCGATCTCCGAGAGGATGCGCAACCGCGTCGGGTCCGCCACACAGGAGAACAGCAGTGAATAGCGTGCCACCTCCTCGTCCGTGAGCGGACCCTTGTTCAAAGCGCAGCAGTCCTTCATGCCTCCACCATATATTGACGGGGATCTATGCGGGACGTACCTTCACATTGACCACCTTCAATACGTGAGGTTCCTCCATGTCCTTCCTCGACCGCTGGCTCCCCGCGTGGATCCTGCTCGCCATGGCCACCGGACTGCTCCTCGGCCGCACCTTCCCCGGCCTCCCCGACCTCCTCGGCACCATGGAGATCGGCCAGATCTCCCTCCCCATCGCCCTCGGCCTGCTCGTCATGATGTACCCGCCGCTGGCGAAGGTGCGCTACGACAAAACCTCCGAGATCACCACCGACCGGCCGCTCATGATCATCTCCCTGCTGCTCAACTGGGTCATCGGCCCCGCCTTCATGTTCGCCCTGGCCTGGATCTTCCTGCCCGACCAGCCGGAACTGCGCACCGGCCTCATCATCGTCGGCCTCGCCCGCTGCATCGCCATGGTGCTCATCTGGAACGACCTGGCCTGCGGCGACCGAGAGGCCACCGCCGTCCTCGTCGCCGTGAACTCCGTCTTCCAGATCCTCATGTTCGGCGTACTCGGCTGGTTCTACCTGCAGATCCTGCCCTCCTGGCTCGGCCTGCCGACCACCACCGCCGACTTCTCCTTCTGGTCCATCGTGGTCTCCGTCCTCGTCTTCCTCGGCATCCCACTCACCGCCGGCGCCCTCTCCCGCATCCTCGGCGAACGACTCAAAGGCCGCCACTGGTACAACACGGTGTTCCTCCCCCGGATCTCGCCTCTCGCCCTCATCGGCCTGCTCTACACGATCGTCCTGCTCTTCAGCCTGCAGGGCGAGAAGATCACCAGCCAACCCTGGACCGTGGCCCGGCTCGCCGTCCCCCTGCTCGCCTACTTCGTGGGCATGTTCCTCATCTCCGTCCTGGCCACGAAGATCGTCGGGCTCAACTACGAGAAGTCGGCGGCCGTCGCCTTCACCGCCGCCGGCAACAACTTCGAGCTGGCCATCGCGGTGAGCATCGGCACCTTCGGCGCCACCTCCCCACAGGCACTGGCCGGCACCATCGGCCCACTCATCGAGGTCCCCGTGCTCGTCGGCCTCGTCTACGTCATGCTGTGGTTGGCACCCCGCCTCTACCCCGGTGACCCCACGCTCCCCTCCCAAACCCGAAAGGAACTCGTCCGATCATGACCTCCGTCCTCTTTGTCTGCGTCGGCAATGGCGGCAAATCCCAGATGGCCGCCGCCCTGGCCGAGAAGCACGCCCCCGAGTGGGAGATCCACTCCGCCGGCACGAAGCCCGGCACGAAGCTCAACACCGAATCCGTCGCGGCGATCGCCGAGGTCGGCGCCGACATGTCCGACGGCCGACCGAAGCACGTCGACCCGGACCTGCTGCGCCGCGCCGACCACGTCATCATTCTCGGCGACGACGCGGAACTGGAACTCCCCGCGGATGCCACCGGTACCCTCGAGCGCTGGTCCACCGACGAGCCCTCCGAGCGCGGCATCACCGGCATGGAGCGCATGCGCCTGGTCCGCGACGACATTGATGCCCACGTGCAGGCACTGGTTTCCGAGGGATAGGCCCTCGCAAAGCAGAACGCTCGATTTCCTCGAATTGGCGCTCTCAATTCGAGGAAATCGAGCGTTTCATCTCAGACAGGTATTTCGCTTCTCAATCCAGAGCCGCGTGCCGCTTCGACAGGTCGACGTAGCGCCCGGCGTGCGGGATGAAACCCTCGTACTGCGCGGGATCCAGGTCACGGCGGATCTTCGCCGGCACGCCCGCGGCGAGGGTGTGATCCGGCACCTCGAAGCCCTCGAGAACCACAGCCCCGGCGGCGATGAGCGCCCCGGAACCGATGACCGAGTGGGACAGCAGCGCCGACTTCATTCCGACGAGCGTGCCGTTACCCACCGTCGTGCCGTGGACCAGCGCCATGTGGCCGACGGTGACGTCGTCGCCAAGAATGCAGGGCGCGTCGCCGTCGACGTGCAGGACAGAGTTGTCCTGGATGTTGGTGCGGGCGCCGATGCGGATGGCGTTGACGTCGCCGCGCAGGACACAGCCGTAAAACACGGAGCTGTCCGGGCCGATCTCGACGTCACCGATGATCACAGCGGTCGGTGCGATCCACGCCGTCGGGTGGATGCGCGGCTTCTTCCCCTCGAACTCGATGATCATGCTCATGCCAGTGCCTCCTTCACGGAATCCACGCCGGTGAACAGCACGGCGGTCATGCCCAGTTCGGCGGCGGCGGCGACGTTGACCGGGTCGGCGTCGAAGTAGAACGTCCCCTTCGCGGGCACGCCCATCGCATCGAGCGCCACCGCGTAGGCCCGCGGGTCGGGTTTGGTCACCCCGATGTCGCAGGACATTGTCACGGCGTCGAAGCGTCCCAGCCACTCGTGTTCGGCGCGGGCCCGCTTCGCCAGACCGGCCGGCAGGTTGGACAGGATGCCGGTGCGCACGTGGTCGTCGATGAGGGAGAGCGCGAGGGACACCATGTCGGGTTCCTCCTCCATGGAGGACTCCCAGTCCGCGGTGACGGCCTCGAAGATGTCGAAGGACTCGAGCCCGGCCCGGATCTGGAGCTGGCGCCAGAAGCGCTCGTCGCTCACGTTGCCGGAATCATAGGCCGGTCGCAGATCGTCGTAGATCAGCCACATGTCCGGGTCGCCACCCACGGCACGTTCCACGCGACGTCGCCCGGCGTCGGTCCGCTCCCTGAGCAGGACCCCGAAGAGGTCGAACAGCACTGCAGTCATGTCACCACTCTACGTAAATAGACTGGGGCGGCATGATCGATTTCACCAGGCCCGCAGACCACGTCGCGCCCGAACTCCTCGGTTGTGTGCTCACCTTCCGGGGTGTCTCCGTCCGGCTCACCGAGGTGGAGGCATACCTCGGCGCGGAGGACGAGGCCGCCCACACCTTCCGTGGACCGACCCCCCGCAATGCGGCGATGTTCGGCCCGCCTGGCCGTCTCTACGTCTATCTCTCCTACGGTATCCACCTGGCGGGCAACATCGTGTGCGCCCCCGAGGGCACCGGCCAGGGGTGTCTCATGCGCGCCGGCGAGGTCGTCGCCGGTGAGGACATCGCTTATCGACGCCGCGGAGACGTCCCTTTCGAGCGTCTGGCCTCCGGCCCCGGCAACCTGGGCAAGACGCTGGGGCTCTCGCTGGAGGACAACGGCACCCCCGTCACGCTGGAGATTCCGGAGGTGGCACCGGAGTGGGTGGCGGGGCCGCGGATCGGGATCTCGAAGAACAGGGACGCCCCGCTGCGCTTCTGGATCCCCGGGGAGCGCACCGTCTCAGGGCGACGGGGTCGTCCCCCCGGGAAGTGAAGGTCGTATGCTTATGTCATGAACAGCTTCACCATCCGTCGCGAGGCCGAGGCCGACATCCCCGCGATCCGGGATCTCACCTCGCGTGCCTTCGTCGACAAGCCCTACTCGCGCCAGCGTGAGGCGGCGATCGTGGAGCGGCTGCGCGATGCCGATGCCCTCACCTTCTCCTTCATGGCTGTCAAGGGTGCCTCTCTGGTGGGGCACATCGCCGCCTCCGCGGTGGAGATTTCCGACGGCACCACGAACTGGTTCGGCGTCGGCCCGATCAGCGTCGCCCCGGAGCGTCAGGGCGAGGGCATCGGTTCCCTGCTGATGCAGCGCGCCCTCAAGGAGCTGCGGGAGATGGGCGCCGCCGGTGCCGTCTCCGTCGGTGATCCGACGTTCCTGGGTCGTTTCGATTTCATCGAGGCCCCCGACCTGCGCCTGCCGGCCATGGACCCGCAGTATTTCCGGGCCCTGCCCCTCGCGGACAGCGCTCTGCCGACGGGCACTGTGTGGTACCACAGGGCGTTCGTCGATTAGCTAGAGCGCGATCTCCCGCCGCGTGTAGTCGTACCTGCGCTTCTCCCCTTCCTGGTAGTCCCTCGGCGGGGCCGGCAGCACGACCGGGGAGCCGGTACGCATCGCGACCTCGACGGTCACCGGGGACTGACAGTGGAGGACGAGTTCCCCGCCGGTGTCGAGACTGACGCGGATTCCCGAGTCCCGCCACCATTCCCACTGCTGCGCGCCGCTGAGCTTGTCGATCAGCGCCACCCTGTCCTGGATCCGGCTGATACCCGTGATCGTGCCGGACAGTTCGTGCGCATCGCCGTCCGCCTCCCCCACGCGGGCCTCCAGCACGGATTCAACACGCTCACCGCCCTCCTGCTCCGTGAAGTCGACGACCTGCTCCACGAACTCCAGCTCCACGACCCCTCTGTCCGTGTCGAGCCACGCGCCGAAGGCCCCGACCCCGTCGTCGATCTCCAGGTCCGTGCCGAAAGCCCGCAGCTGCGCACCGATGAGTCCGCGGAGAATGTCGAGGCTGGCATCGCTGAGGAAGGTGGTGGTCATGACGCCAGACTAGCGACACCCCTGAGGGTCCGTCTCCCAGGCGTGCCGGACGGGTTCCTCGAGCACCTCAAGGTCGACGTCCTCGGGCCTGATCACGTACACGCGGGACACCGCCGCCTGTGACGTACGATTCCGCGCATGGGAATCAGCGACATTGCGCGCACAATCGAGGACCTTCTGAATGAGGCCGGGGTGCGTAGGAAAGCGAAGCAGGGCTGGCGCCCCGCGGTGACCGGCTTCTACGGCTACGGCAGCGACGAGCGCCTCCACGTCCTCGGCCGGATCCTCATGGAGGACCCGGAGCCTGCGGCCACCGAGGTCCAGCGCGGCTGGCGGCAGTTCTTCACCTATCAGGTCGGTGCAGTGCCGGTGACCGTCCAGGTCGGTGAGCAGATCATCCAGTCCCGCTCCAATGAGCAGGGCTACATCGACGTCCTCGTCCACGACCATGGCCTGGCGCCCGGCTGGCACGAGGTCACCATCCGGGCGGAGGGGGCGGAACCGGCCGTCGCAGAGGTGCACATCGTCGACCCCGGCGCGGCCTACGGGCTCATCTCCGACATTGACGACACCGTCCTGGTCACCTGGCTGCCCCGCGCCATGCTCGCCGCCTGGAACTCGTGGGTGAAGAAAACCAACACCCGCCAGCCCGTCGAGGGCATGGCCCGGTTTTACACAGAACTGCTCCGCACGCACCCCGAGACGCCCGTCTTCTACCTGTCGACCGGCGCGTGGAACACCTACGACACCCTGGTCAGCTTCCTCAGGAAGCACGGCTTCCCGCAGGGTCCCCTCCTGCTCACCGACTGGGGGCCCACCCCCACCGGTTTGTTCCGCAACGGCGTGGAGCACAAGAAGGTCACCCTCCGTAACCTCATCATCGAGTACCCGCACATCCGCTGGATCCTTGTCGGCGACGACGGTCAGAACGACCCCCTCACCTACGGTGATGCCGCCTTCGAGCACCCGGACCGCATCGCCGGCGTCGCCATCCGCCAGCTCAGCCCCCAGGAACACGTCCTCTCCCACGGCACCGCCGCCCCACTCGCACAGGCCCGACGTAGGGAGATCTTCGGCGTGCGGACCATCCTCGGCGCGGACGGGCACGAACTACTGGCGGAGTACCGGAAGGATCCGTTCCTGGAGTAGCTCCCCGCGCCGTGAGCGGATGTTTCACGGGAAACATCCGCTCACGGCGCGGGGCGGGGAGGCGTCGGGAAGCTGTGATGCGGCCAATCATGCCGCTTGAGGGGCCTGTCGGCGGTGTCCGACCCCGTTGGCGGCATGGTCTGCCGGTGCCCTAGCCCAGAATCACCACATCCAGACGTCGCGGACCGTGCACGCCCTCGACGCGCTCGAGCTCGATGTCCGAGGTGGCCGAAGGGCCGGAGATCATCGTGATCGGTCCGTCAGAGGTGATCCGGGACCAGGCCTCGGGGAAGAGTTCCACGATCGTCGCGGCAGGCACGATGCAGATGTGGTGGTCCGGAATGAGGGAGAGTTCACGACGTCCCTCAGCGGGCTGACCGGTGAGGAAGATCGTGCCGGTCTCTGCGCAGGAGACGGTCGAGGAGGTGATCACGCACGCCGCGTCGAGGGGGTCCGTCACCTCCTCGGCGAGGGGGAGCCAGGTCGGGTCGAGTCCGTCGGGGAGGATGACGGGGCCGGAGATGAGACCGTCGAGAAGTGCGGGCAGCTCCGCGACGGACGCGGAGTGCACCGACGCCCTGTAGTCCAGGAGACGATCGACGAGCATCTCACGGACCTCGTCCGGCGCAGAAGCGGAGGAGCGTCGGTAAGTGCGGGAGACCTCGGGCGCAGCGGGTGCGTCGGAGAGGGACGCCCGCAGGCGATTCATGATGTCAGCACGGGCGTTCATCGATTCTCCCGGAACCAGTGTCGGAAGGACTGCTTGGGCGGGGCCGGAATGACACGTTCCCGTGTCCAGCCGCCGATGAGGCCGGGCAGCCAGCGGATACGGAAACGCACGAGCGGCAGCCCACGTTCCAGCAGCGACATGATCCGTCCGGAACGCATGACCAGGGACATTCCCTTCATCAGCAGGGACATCTGGCCGGGCCTCCCCACCTCCTCGACGGCGCGGGCACGGAGGTGGACGAGGATGTCGGGGATGTTGATCTTCACGGGACAGACGTCGTAGCAGGCGCCACACAGGGTCGAGGCGAAGGGCAGCGACGCATTCTCCTCCGAATCCAGGCCCGTGAGCTGCGGCGACAGGATCGCCCCGATGGGTCCGGGGTAGGTGGATCCGTAGGCGTGGCCGCCGGCGTGCTCGTAGACGGGGCAGACGTTGAGGCAGGCGGAGCAGCGGATGCAGTGCAGCGCCGAACGTCCCGCAGGGTCGGAGAGCACCGCGGAGCGACCGTTGTCCAGGAGAACGAGGTGGACGTTGCGCGGCCCGTCCCCCTCGTGGACACCGGTCCACAGCGAGGTGTAGGGGTTCATGCGCTCGCCGGTCGAGGATCGCGGCAGGAGCTGCAGGAACACCTCGAGATCCTCGAAGGAGGGCACGATCTTCTCGATGCCCATCACCGTGATGAGCGTCTCCGGCAGGGTGAGGCACATGCGTCCGTTGCCCTCGGACTCGACGACGGCCAGCGTGCCCGTGGAGGCGACACCGAAGTTCGCGCCGGAGACGGCCACTTTCGCCCTGAGGAACTTCTCGCGCAGATGCCGACGCGCGGCCTCGGCGAGCACACGTGGCTCGTCAGTGAGGGGGCCGGGCATGTGATCTGCGAAGATGTCGCGGATCTCGCGGCGGTTGCGGTGGATGGCGGGCACGAGGATGTGGGAGGGCTTGTCCTCGCCGAGCTGAACGATCAGCTCCGCGAGGTCGGTTTCGATCGCGCTGATCCCGCCCGCGGCCAGGTGCTCGTTGAGTCCGATCTCCTGGGTGGCCATGGACTTGACCTTGAGCACCTCAGTTTCACCGGTCTCACGGATGAGCTTCTCGACGATCGCGTTCGCCTCCGCCGCATCCCGTGCCCAGTGCACCACGCCGCCGCGGGCGGTGAACTCGCGCTCGAACTGCTCAAGCAGCTCCGGCAGCCGCGCCATGACGGACTCCTTGAGCTCGGAGCCGGCGGTACGCAGGTCCTCCCAGTCGGGCAGTTCGTCGACGACGGCGGCGCGCTTGCCGCGGATGGTGTGGGTGGCGTGGCGGATGTTGGCGCGCATCTGCTCGTTGCGCATCTGCTCACGGGCGGAGTCGGGAAAGGGCTGCCCGAGGTGCAGGTTGCCCTGTCCGAAGGTGGGGATTCCTAGATTGACCATGGCTGCTCCTTCGTGGAGGCGAGGATCTCGGCGAAATGGAGGGTGCGCTGCTCGACGCCCTGCTTCTCCATGGCCCCTCCCAGGTGGAGCAGACAGGCGGTGTCGCCGCCGGTGCAGATGTCGGCGCCGGAACCGGCGATGTTGCGGATCTTGGCCTCTGCCATCGCCCCGGAGACCGCCGGGTTCTTGAAGGAGAAGGTGCCGCCGAAGCCGCAGCATTCCCCGGCGTCGGGGAGCGGACGGACGTCGATGCCCTCGACGGTGCGGATGAGATCGACCTGCCGGCTCCCCAGGCGCAGCAGACGGGCGCCGTGGCAGGAGGGGTGGTAGGTGACGGTGTGGGGGAACCAGGAACCGAGCTCGGCGGCGGACGTGATTCCGAGGACGTCGCCGAGCAACTGGGAGAGTTCCCACGTGCGGGCGCCGATCTCGGTGGCCTCGGCCGCGAGGCCGGTATCACCGCCGGCGCGGGCGACCATGGGCTGCTGATGCCGGACGGAGGCGACGCAGGAGCCGGAGGGGGCGACGATGACGTCCGCGTCAGCGAAGGCACGGACATGATTGCGGACGACGGGCAGTGCGTCAGCGAGGTAGCCGCTGTTGACGTGCATCTGGCCGCAGCAACCCTGACTCTCCGGGAAGACGACCTCGTGCCCGAGGCGTTCGAGGATGCGGGTGGTGGCGACCGCTACGCGCGGGAACATGGCATCAACCATGCACGTGGCGAAGAGGGCTATTTTCATGATCTCTCCAGGTGGAGGTGGGCAAGTGGCGACTGACCGACTGTGGTCTGACCATACTAGTCCGCCGCGGCAGGGTGATGCAAGGCACATTTTTCCGCACTTGGCCCTCGGCATGTGTGGCCCACGGCATACAGCTTCCGTGAACTGACCACAGTGGTCCCTGGCCGTCGCCGCCACCGCCGGCACCGCCGGCAACCTCGAGGGCCGCGAATCCGCGCTCTTCCGCTCCGTCGTCTGGTGGTCCGCCGGAATGCTGCCCGTCTAGTATCAGGAGCATGACCACAGCTCCGCGTGCCTATTCCGCCGTCCTCGACTGGCTGGAGGAACAGCTGCGCTCAGGAGAGGTCGTCGTCGGTGACAAACTGCCCGGCGAACGGGCACTCGCGGAGCAGTTCAGCATCTCCCGCGCCTCCGTCCGTGAGGCCACCCGCATCCTCGACGCCATGGGCATCGTCCGCTCCGGCGTCGGCTCCGGCCCCAACGCCGGCGCGATCGTCATCTCCGAGCCCTCCGCCGCCCTGGCCTGGGCACTGCGGATGCACGTGGCCACCCGTGCGCTGCCCGTCCGTGACCTCGTGCAGACCCGCCTCCTCCTGGAGACCCAGGCCGCCCGCGACGCCGCCGATCCGCACACCGCACCCGACTGCGAGGAACGCAACTCCACCCTCCGCAGCGCCAGGGAGATCCTCGACCAGATGGATCACCCCGGCCTGCCGGCCGCGGACTTCCACGCCCTCGACGCACAGTTCCACATCCTGCTCATCTCACTGGCGGGCAACGTCGTCGTGGAGACGATGATGGACTCCCTGCGTCAGGCCACCATCAGCTACATCAGTGAGACCGTCGCCGACAACCCCGACTGGCCCGCCATCGCCCGCCGCCTGCAGGAACAGCACCGGGACATCCTGGCGGCCGTCGAGGCCCGCGAGGGTGACCGTGCCTCCGAGCTGCTGCGTGAACACATCACATGGTTCTCGCAGCTCGGTAGCTGATTCACTGTTGAACCAGATGTCAGACGGAAGGCACATGAGCCCGCGGGGCACCTACACCGACGCGCGGTAGTCGCGTGACTCCGTGGCCGGCACCAGGTCGACACCGCTCCGCAGCTCCTCACGCAGCTCCGTCCGCAGACGCTCGACGATGGCGCCGGTGTCCTCGATCCCCCACTGCGCCTTCCGACGCGCGGCCATCGCCGCCCGGTCCGCGAACTCGTTGAGCAGGTGTCCGTTGTGTCCGCGCACCCAGTGCACACGCACGGTCGCCCCCTTGCGGCGCAGGGCCCACACCCGCTGCACGCAACGGGTCTCCTCCTGACTGCGCATCCGGCCCGAGAGCAGGTCATCCTCGTTGAGGCGGGCCCACACCATCTGCGAGTCAGTGAGGATGTCGATCGTCCAGTTCCGTGACCCGTACTCCTCCAGCGCCGCGTCGACCGCCGCGAACTCGGCGGCGAGGACTGTGCCCGTACTGGTGGCGAACATCTGGACGTGGCCCGCGGACGTCGCGATTCCGAGCCCGGTCACCTTTCCCCGGTGGCCACGGGAGGCGTCCGTGGCGATGACCAACGGCGGTTCGTCCGCCGGATCCGGGCGGGACGCCGCTCCGGGGAACATCCTCAGACGCTGCTCTTCGAAGGCGTCCCGGCAGCGGTGCCACGTCTGCGCCAGGCGCTCCCCACTGACGACATCGCGCACGATCAGCCCCGGAAACAGCTCACGCTGCTCCGTGAGCAGCTCCCGGACGATGCGGTCGGCGACGTAGAGGATCAGACCGTGTGCGCCATGATGCGCCCACATCTCCAGGAACTTGTCGACGACCCGTTCCCGGCCCCCACACCCATCCTCCACGAGATACCAGCCCGTGCTGGCCGGCCCCTCACCGACGACGGCGGATACGAGCACCTTCTCGCGACCCGTGTCCCGGTGGAAAAAACGACGGTGGGCGAGGGCGGCGACGGGGATGGTCTGCTGGGTGGACATGGGGTTCAACTCCTGGGGTTCGTGTGTGTCTTGGTGCACCCACTATTTCCGGAGGGTCCGACATGAGAGGTCAGCGACTAGAACGCCTGGTCCACATTGGCGCATCGGCATCGCAAAAACCCAGGTCTGACCATGGACGACCCCACCCCGCTACCGGAACGGCACCTCACCGATCGCGCGCCGCAGCTTGCGGGTGTGCAGCCGCTCGGGGTCCCGGGCCAGGGCCTCCATGGCCCGGACCGCGCACATGACGTGCGCCTCCTTGGAGCTGGAGTAGAAGGCCTGCGCCTGGGCCGGCAGCTTGGGCACGGCGTGCAGCGGCAGGTCGGAGACCGAGAGCAGTGCGCCGTAGGGCACGCGGTAGCGGTAGCCGTTGGTGGCCAGTGCGCAGGACTCCATGTCGACAGCCGCCGCGGTGGAGCCGCGGAGGTTCTCCCACAGGTCGCGCGGGGTGTGCCATTCCCAGTTGCGGTCGGCGGTGGACAGGACGGTGCCGGTGCGCATGAGGGAGTTGTCGTCGCCGTAGATCTCCTCGACGGAGTTCTCCAGGGCGATCTGGATCTCCGGGATCGCGGGGATGGGGATGTCGTGGGAGATGTGGCTGTCGAGGATGCTGTCCTGGCGCTGGTAGGCGTTTCCGAGGATGAGGTCCCCGATGCGCATGCGGCCGTCCATGCCGGCGCAGTGACCGATCATGATCCACGCCTCAGGACGCAGGACGGCGAGACAGTCCGTGATGGTCTTGGCGTTCGACGGTCCGACGCCGATGTTGATCATGGTGATGCCGTCACCGTCGCGGGTGCACAGATCGTAGCGGGGCATCTGGTAGCGGGAGCCGAGGTCGAGCGAGCGGGCGTCGATCCGTGCGGCACGGTCGCGGGAGATCCGGTGTCTGGAGGGCAGCAGCAGGTCGGTGTAGCGGGAGTCCGTGCGGGCGAGTTCATTGAGGCCGAAGTTCACGAACTCGGTGGTGTGCATGTCGTAGTTGGTGAAGAGGATGAACCGCTGGAGGGTCTCCACCTCGATGCCGGTGTAGTGCTCGATGCGGGCGCAGGCGATGTCGAAACGCTGCGGACCGAAGTGGAACAGGGGCTTCTCAACGCCGTGGAACGCCTCCCACTCACCGTCAACGATGGCGTCGTGGACGTGGTCCAGGGTCGGGCGGGGGATCTCGGCGGCACCCGCCCCGGCGCGCCGGGCCTCGGAGATGCCCTCGATGCCGCGGATGTACTCAGGTGGGATGCGTTCCGACGACGGGCCGATGTACATGTCACACGGGTAGTTGCCGGTCAGGCGGGCGAGCTGGTCGCGCAGGTAGTCCCTCATGATGTGGGGTTTCGAGAGCGTGGCGGAGTAGCGGCCGGCCTCGTCGACGTAGCCGAAGGGCTCGTTGCGGTCGATGGGCTGCCACGACTTCACGTCGACGATGATCTTCGGGTAGACCACGTCGCGGTAGTCATCGTAGGTGCCCTCGTCCAGGATCGTCCGGGCGAGTGCGGTGGCGTGCTCGTACAGCTCGACGAGCCCGTCCACGGCCTCGTCGACGTCGAAAACCTGGGTGAGATCGGTGTCAGTCACAGTCAGCGTCCTCCTTCGGCCCCAGGTTAGTGGCTGGACGGCCTCGGTGCCGGGGAAAACCGCGGTGGGAGAAAGACGACTGCGCCCATACCCCCGCCGGGACCCTCAGCCGCAGACGGTTGCTGTGGTGGACGGTTGCCGGGACAGGCCTGGCCGCCGTCGGCGCGGCGGGCCTGTGGTCCTGGAGTAACGGGGCACCCCGGGGACGCCGACGGCAGGTCCGGGCGCTGGCGCGGGAACCGGAGCCGCAGCTTCACCGGAGGTTCTCTCCAGCGCGCGGGGCCGGCTCGAGGTTGTTCTGCGCTCCGCCCCGACGTCCCTGCGGGTGGGTGGCCGCCAGGCCACGGTGTGCACCTACAACCGCTCCCTGCCCGACCCTGAGCGTGAAACCCGGCGACACCCTCCGGATCAGGATGTCCAACGGCTTGGATGAGCCCACCAACCTGCACGTTCACGGTCTGCACGTCTCCCCGGAGGGCAACAGGGACAACCCCCTCATCACCATCAACCCGGGCGATGACTTCGACTACGAGTTCCGCATTCCGGAGGATCACCCACCGGGCACCTGCTGGTACCACCCGCACCACCACGGCCACGTCGCGGAGCAGGTGACTTCTCGACGTCGCCGTGTGCCGCAGCGGTGCATTCACACAGGACAAGAGACAGCAGCCGTACCGGAGCAGCGAGCATGGGTGAAACTCTCCTCTGAATTGAACTTCACCCAAGGAACCCTCACCTATGTTTTTCACACCACAAGTCGCGTACGGCCATCCAGAACACCCCTGCCCCGAGATTTTCCCGGGCCCCGAAAAATCACCCGCCACCTGCCTGAACAACGATTGCGTACCAAATGCTCCGGGACCATGTACAGTGTCGCAACCCGGGCCTACCGTGGGTATATGAGACACCACACGAAGTTCCGCAACGTCCGTACCGCCGCCGCCCTGTTCTTCGTGGGCGCACTCACCCTCTCTGCCTGCGCCGAGAACTCTGACAACGGGGCCGATCCCCCGACGCAGACGACCACGACTGCCACAGCGACATCGCCGGCAACCACCACGACCGGGACCATGACCGCCACGCCGTCGACGTCTCCGACCGGAAACTCCCCCGGAACCACCTCCAGCTCCCCGACCAGCACCCCGCCTGCCACTCGGCCGCTCGGCTCGCCCGACAACGCCGCGAAAAGCCAGGATCCCTCAGGCATGGCGCAGCTGGACGTGACCAACGTGCGGGTGGGCCGCCATCCCGACTTCGACCGCGTGGTCCTCGACCTGGCCGGCGAGGGAACCCCCGGCTGGAGGGCGGACTTCAACACCGGTCCCCGGAAGGACGGCTCCGGCTTCCCCGTGGAGTACGAGGGTGCCACCAGCATCGACCTGTGGGTCACCGGCCTGGCCGTGCCTGAACCCGTGGACGGCGAATACCACGTCATCGGCACCGTGCCCGGGGCCGGCGGTGTGGTGACCGAAGTCGTCTCCGGGAGCTGGTTCGAGGGCCAGACCCAGTTCGTGATCGGCCTGACCGGGGAGCGCCCCTACTCGATCCAGATGATCGACAACCCGAGGCGGCTGGTGGTGGACATCCTCCACGAACCCGGAGCAGCCCCGAAGGTGAATGCGCTGGGAAGCCCCAACCTCCAGGACAAGACGCAGGATTCCGGGTCGCCGCACCGCCGGGCGGTCACGAACGTGCGCATCGGCGCCCACGACGGCTTCGACCGCGTCGTCTTCGACACCGTCGGCGAGGGCACTGTCGGCTGGTACACGTCCTACACCACCGATCCGATCATGCCCGAGTTCGGCGAGCCGGTGGATTACGAGGGCGCCATTGCCCTGGACGTGAACCTGACCGGCGTCTACCTGCCCTCCGAGATCGGCGAGGCCTACCCTCCGATCGGCACCACACCGGGAGCCGGCGGCGTCGTCGTCGAGGTCGTGGAGTCCCTCAGCTACCACCAGCAGAGTCAGTTCATCATCGGCCTGACGGAGAAACTCCCCTACTCGATCCAGATCCTGGAGAATCCGCAGCGGGTGGTGGTGGACATCCTCCACGGGTAGCCGGCGGCTACGGGGCCGGCGTGGCGGGCGAGCGCTCGGCGCCCAGGCGGGCGTCAATACGCAGCAGACCCGCGCCGTCATCCCCCACGAGCTTGAGCTGGTCGATGATGCCGCTGACAGTGTCCTCCTCCTCGATCTGCTCGTTGAGGAACCAGTTCACCAGGGTGCGGGAGTCGAAGTCATGCACCTCGTCGGCCACGCGCGCCAGGTTGCGGATCATCTCTGAGACCTCGCGCTCATTCTCGAGGGAGATGGTGAAGGCGTCGAGCGGGGATCCGACCCTGAGCTTCGGGATGTCGATGCTCCCGAGTGTCACGGTCGCGCCGCGGGCCATGATGTGGTCGGCGATCTTTTCGGCGTGGGCGCGCTCCTCATCGGCCTGCGCCATCATCCACGAACTCATGCCGGTGAAGCTGAGCGCGTTGAGGTCATAGGAGAGCTGCTGGTAGATGAGGGCGGACCGGTGCTCGGCGGTGACCTGCCTGTTGAGGGTGTCGAGCAGCTTGTCGTTGATGTTCATGGTCCCATGCTAGGCCTGTTTGTGGCAGGTGTCACCGACCATGCGTCGCTAGGCTGGCCCCATGGCGACCGACTACCTGGCAGAACTGCAGAAGGACCTCGCTGACCGGCTCAACCGACTCCGGACCACCCCCGACAGAACCGGGGTCGGGGACCATCCGCCGCGCGTGCCCACCCGACCCGAACTCCCGCTGGCCGCCCGCATCCCGGCGCGCGGTCACTTCGAGGACGACTGGCGCGCCCGCCCCACGCCCGAGCGACCGTGGCCGGTGATCCTCATCCACGGAACCGGCGACACCAACGGCATCTGGCAGCATCTCGCCGTTGACCTGCGCGCCGACGGCTGGGCTGTGTTCGCCCCAGAGTTCGGCCACCGCTGCACGGACCGCGTCGAGGAGTCCGCGGAACAGGTCGGCGCTTATATCGACGTGGTTCTGCAGGCCGCCCGCGCACGGCAGGTTGTGCTCATCGGGCATTCGCAGGGTGGGATCATCGCCCGCTACTGGATGCGCATTCTCGACGGCTCCCCGCGGGTCCGCCACCTGATCACCCTCGGCGTGCCGAACCACGGGACGACCCTGGGCGGCATGCTCTCGGGGATGACGAACTCGCGGATCGGCGAGTCGATGATCACTTCCGCGATCTCCTCGTGGTTCGGCCCCTCCGGCTTCCAGCTGATCACCGGTCACCCGCTTCTCGACGAGATCAACGGCGACAGCCCCGTCGAGGAGGGCGTGGGGTACACGAACATCGCGACCCGGTTCGACACCATCATTCAACCGCTGGAGACGTGCTTCCTCGAGTCGGACGACCCGGACGCCGACATCACCAACATCATCGTCCAGGACGTGGAACCGAGGTCCCGGGTGCTGCACGTCGATCTGCCCGTCGACGCCCGCGTGCGCCGGATAGTGCGCGACGCCCTGGACGGGATTCCGCTCCCGGATCCCCGTTGAGCAGCGCCCCGGGCCGGTCCCCGCTACAGGGACATCTCATCGAGCAGCGCGTCGAAGGCGGGCGCGACCGGGGTGCGCCACAGGACGTCGACACGCTGGTCGGCCCGCCCCGGACCGCCGTTGACCACCGCCACCCGCTTACCCTGCCGCTGTGCCTCGAGGACGAAGCGGTAGCCGCTCATCACGGCCAGCGAGGAGCCCACAACCAGCAGCGACGCCGCGCTCTCCAGCATGGCGGCGGCCTGTTCCTTCCTCGCGGCCGGCACCGGCTCGCCGAAGTACACCACGTCCGGCTTGAGCCGCAGCGACCCGCAGTGCGCGCACCCGACCATGACGAACCGGTCCACCACCGCCTGCGGCAGGGTGACGTCACCGTCGGGGTTGACCATCAGGGGATCGACGACGACGGACTCCACGAATCCGGGATTGGCCGCCTCCAGCCGCTCCCCGAGGAGGCGGCGGTCCTCGCGCATGCCGCAGTCGAGGCACATGACGGTGTCGAGATTGCCGTGCAGGTGGAGCAGGTTCCCGGTGCCGGCCTCCCGGTGCAGACCGTCGACGTTCTGGGTGACCAGACCCCCGACGTACCCGGCCCGCTCCAGCTCGACGAGCGCGAAGTGGGTGCGGTTGGGGCGGGCGTCGGTCATCTGCCGCCAGCCGAGGAAGGACCGTGCCCAGTAGCGGTGTGACGCGGCCGGGTCATGGCTGAACTCCTGGTAGGTCATCGGACGGTGGCGGCTCAGTGAGCCCCGCGGGCCGCGGTAGTCCGGGATGCCGGAGTCAGTCGACACCCCCGCTCCGGTGAGCACCAGGGCCGGGCCCTCTGCCAGCTGCTCGGCCACCTGGGACAACGCCTGCTGTGGTGGCGTCGGGGTGGCTGTCTCCGCGACGACCCGGGCGATGGAGCGCAGCGCGGAGCGGTGCGATTCGTTGATGCCGGGGTCGTCGAAGGGGGCGTCGGAAAGCGGGGTGTCCACGGACCCACCTTATCGACGCTGCCCGGGTGTCCGGACCCGGAACGGTCGGACCGGGATAGCATGTGGCAACTTCCGCCCACCAAGGAGATCCCGTGTCGTCCTCATCACCCCTGTCCTTCGTGCATGATTCCCTCCGCCAGCGGGTCGTCTTCGACTCCGGTCGGGCCGTCGAGGCGGTCACTGAGCAGGTGGAGGAACTCCACATCCGCCGGCCCCTGCTCGTGTCGACGCGCAGCGCCCACGCCGTCGCCGCCGCCGTCGCGGACCGGGTCGCCCCCGCCGCCCACCGGCCCGACGCCGTCCAGCACGTACCGCGGCGCGACGCCGATGAGACGACGGCGCTCGCCCACGAATCCGGTGCGGACGGCATCATCAGCATCGGCGGCGGCTCGGCGACCGGGCTGGCCAAGGTCGTCGCCCTCCGCACCGGGTTGCCGATCATCGCCGTCCCGACCACCTACGCCGCCTCCGAGGCGACACCCGTGTGGAGCATCACCGACGACCGGACGAAGCGCACCGGCACCGACCCGGCGGCGCTGCCGAAGGTGGTGGTCTATGACGCGGATCTGGTGTCCACGCTGCCGCGTGACCTGGCGGTGGCCTCGGCCCTCAACGCACTGGCCCACAGCGTGGACTCACTGTGGGCCCCGCAGGCGAATCCGATCAACCGTGTGTTCTGCATCGAGTCCGCCCGCGCCCTGGCCACGGCCCTGCGTTCCCTCGCCGAGGAGGAGGCCCCGGACCGCGACGGTCGCCGGAAGGTCCAGGAGCAGGCTCTCTACGGCTGCTACCTGTCGGGGGTGGCGTTCGGCTCGGCGGGATCGGGCCTGCACCACAAGATCTGCCACGTCCTCGGCGGCACCTTCAACCTGCCGCACGCGGCGACCCACGCGGTGATCCTCCGCCACGTCGCGGCCCTGAATCTCCCGGAGCTTCCCACCGTCGCAGATGACCTGGCCACAGCGCTCGGTGGCGCCGAGGCCGGGGCCGCCCTCCACCGTCTCTACCGGGAGGTCGGGGCTCCCCGCTCACTCGCCGAACTGGGCATGCCGGAGGACGGGATCGCGGAAGCTGTCGAGCGCATTCTGGCCGTCGTGCCGGCGGGCAATCCCGTCGCGGTGACGGAGGAGAATCTCACGGCCCTGCTCACCGCGGCCCACCGGGGTGACGACCCTGCCTAGGGTGTGCCCTGCTGGTCCCCGTGCTCTAGCCCGCCAGCACCCGCGTGAGCAGCCGGGCCACCCGGTCCGGCGCCAGGGACCGCCCCAGGTAGAGCGCCTTATCCAGGGTGGAGACACCGTAGTGGACCTTCCCGCGGGCCCAGCGCCCCTCGGCGGTGGCCGCCCGCCAGACAACGTCGGCGACGCGCTCCGGCGTGATCCGCACTCCGAGCCTGCGTACCGACGCCGCCTCCACGTCCGCGAGCCCCGTCTTCGCCCACAGCGGCCATACGGCCACGACGCGGATCTGATCCTTCCGCCACTCCAGGCCGAGCCCCTCAGTGAGGTTGGAGACGTAGGCCTTCGACGCCGCGTAGGCCGCGATCTGCGGTTGACCGTGGATCGCCGACGCTGAGGACATGTTCACCAGCGTGCCGCCTCCCCGCAGATACGGGTGGGCGGCCCGGGCCCCGAGGGTGACGCCGAGGCAGTTGACGTCGAGAAGCTGCTCCACGGCCGCCGGGTCAGCGGCGGCCAGCGGGCCGTCGATGATGACACCGGCGTTGTTGTCCACGACATCGATACCACCGGCGACCTGAGAGAACTCCGCGAGGGCGGTGTCCCAGGAAGCGGCCGAGCGGACGTCGAGAAGTCCTGTGACGGCCCCCGGCAGGTCGACAGGCTGGATGTCGTAGGCACCGACGGTCCAGCCTTCGGCGAGGAATCGCTCGGCGACGGCACGGCCGATCCCGACGGCCGCTCCCGTGATGAAGATGTTTGGCATAGGTTGAAGTGTATGACTTTCCTCGCAGCCCGGCACGCGCAGTCGCTCTGGTCCGACACGTCGGTGTCGGAACGCAGGGCGATCATGCTCCGCTTCCATGACCTCGTCCTCGACCGGCAGGACGAACTGCTGGACACGATCCAGCTGGAGTCCGGCAAGTCCCGGTCCGACGCCTTCGACGAGGTGCTCGACGTGGCTGTGACCGCCCGTCACTATGCCTACCGGGCCGCGCGTCTGCTGAGGCCGACCCGCGTGAAGGGGGCACTGCCGGTGCTCACGTCGACCCGGGTGGAGCGTGCGCCGAAGGGCGTGGTGGGCATCATCGCGCCATGGAACTACCCGCTCACACTGGCGGTCTCCGATGCGGTCCCGGCGCTGCTCGCCGGCAACGCGGTCGTGCTCAAGCCGGACGAGAAGACCACCGGCACCGCCCGCCTGGCCCTCGACCTGCTCACGGCCGCCGGCCTCCCGGACAACGTGCTGCAGATCATCGAGGGTGGCGCCGCGGAGGGACAGCAGGTCGTCGCCGAATGCGACTACCTCATGTTCACCGGTTCGACGGCCGTGGGCCGGAAGCTGGCGGCGCAGGCCGGACAGCGGCTCATCGGTTTCTCGGCGGAGCTGGGCGGTAAGAATCCGCTCATCGTGCTGGAGTCCGCCGACATCGAGCGGGCGGCACGCGGTGCGGTCAAGGCGTGCTTCTCCAACGCCGGCCAGCTGTGCATCTCGGTGGAGCGGATCTACGTCCACGAGTCGGTCGCCGCGGAGTTCACGGAGCGCTTCGTCGCACTGACGAAGCAGCTGCGCCTCGGCCAGTCCTGGACGGACGACGTCGGCCATCTCATCTCCGAGGAGCACCTCGAGCGCGTCTCGTCGTTCGTGAGCTCCGCCGTGTCGTGCGGCGCCCGCGTGCTCACCGGCGGCACGCACGAAGGGTTGTACTACTCGCCCACCGTGCTTGTCGACGTCCCCCACCACGCCGACCTCTACACCTCCGAGGTGTTCGGACCGGTCGTCTACCTGGAACATCAACGAGGGGTTCGCCGCCGCGTGGGGATCCGTCGACGCCCCCATGGGTGGCTGGAAGCAGTCGGGTGTGGGGCGTCGGCACGGTGACGAGGGCCTGCTCAAGTTCACCGAGTCCCGCACCGTCGCCGTGCAACGCCTCGTGCCGGTCAGCGGCCCGCGGGACCTGTCCCGCCAGGGGTACGCGAACTCACTCACCACGGCGCTCCGGCTGGGGAAACGCTTTCTGCGTTGACGTCCCCGGCCGGATTCAGCCGGTTAACATAGGGGCATGTTGCTGCGCCATTTCCTCTCGGCCACCTCCCTGGCCGTACTCACGCTCACCCTCGGGGCCTGTTCCGGAGAGGGTGCCGACGACAACACGGTGCCTACCTCCACCGTGGTCGCCACGTCCACTGCCGCCACTTCCACGTCCGCCACCCCGACAGCGGAGATGAGCTCCTCCCGCATCGAGACCACCCCGGAGGAGACCCTGGCCGAGCGCGTCCCCGTCTCCTGCCAGTCAGGATTCGGGCCGGTGATGACCACCTGGTCCGACGGGACGGTCGGCGGCTGGTCCCAGTACTGCCAGGATATCCTGGATGGGGCGGTCCGCAGTGAGGCGGAGGCCAACACCCCGGTGTGCGACGGGACCGTCTGCCGGTTCCCGAGCGGCGCCACCATGCCGGACCCGGCTGCCCCGCAGATCCCGACCGACACCTCCGGCGCCCAGTGCGACGACGTGCAGTGCGTGTACCCCAACGGCTTTGTCGCCCGGATCGGGGACCCGAATGTCCCGAACTACCTGAAGCCGGGCAACTCGCCCTGGGTCCAGTCACA
>CAJDUQ010000022.1_pt1 | contig 40337 bp, 38 predicted proteins | sample 7390901 | NCBI WGS metagenome assembly CAJDUQ01 (sample SAMEA7055691, study PRJEB34461) | soil metagenome | biome: terrestrial ecosystem; feature: Peninsula; material: soil | place: Antarctica | collected 2016 | reverse complement strand
CCCGGGCACAAACCCGGACCAGCAGACATACACGACCAAAGACCACAAACATATAGTACATTGGCACACTATTGAGTTCTCACACAACATCCGCACACTGGATTTCTGCCGGCTATTACCGGAGTGCTCTTCAGTGGCTGGAGATTCCACTTTAGCTGACCGTTTTCACTGTGTCAACTTAGTGTCCATCTCGCTGTCACTTCGAGTTTGTCGCGGTGTTCTCCGCGGCGCTCTTGGCGACCTCCATTAAGCTACCCATGTTCCCCACCTTCACCAAATCGACTGGTCAGGTGGGGTTTCTGGGCCACCGAACTGCTAGCTGTTCACCTTCACCCCGGCAAAGTTCTTCTTTCCGCGACGCAGAACAAGCCAGGATCCGTGCAGCAGATCCTTCTCGCTCGGCTCCCAGTCCTCAGCTTCGATTCGCTGGTTGTTCACGTACGCGCCACCTTCCTTGATGGCACGACGGGCCGATCCACGGGAGTCGACGAGGCCGGCGCCGACAAGCAGGTCAACGATGGTACGGCCGTCGCCACCGTTGACCTCGAAGATCTCGGTCTCGGAGACCGCGGAGGCCAGAGTTTTCTCGTCCAGGTCGGTGAGCTCGGCACGACCGAACAGTGCCTGGGACGCCAGCTCGACTGCGGCAGTGGCCTCCTCTCCGTGGACGAGGTTGGTCATCTCACGTGCGAGTCGACGCTGTGCCTCGCGGCGGAAGGGGCGCTCCGCGACCTCGGTCTCCAGCTCCGCGAGCTCCTCGGCGGTGAGGAACGTGAACCACCGGAGGTAGCGGATGACGTCGGCGTCGGAGGCGTTGATGAAGTACTGGTACCAGGTGTACGGGCTGGTCATCTCCGGGTCGAGCCAGAGGGACCCGCCACCGGTGGACTTGCCGAACTTCTTGCCCTCGGAGTCGGTGACCAGCGGGACGGTCAGCGCATGGACGGCCTCGCCGTCCATACGACGGTTGAGGTCGACGCCGGCGACAAGGTTGCCCCACTGATCGCCGCCGCCGACCTGCAGGACGCAGTCGTAGTTACGACGCAGCTGGACGAAATCATTCGCCTGGAGGAGTACGTAGGAGAACTCCGTGTACGAGATGCCGTCGGACTCGAGGCGACGCTTGACGGTATCGCGGGAGAGCATCGTGTTCAGCGGGAAGTGCTTACCGATGTCGCGGAGGAAGGAGATGGCGGTGAGATCCTTCGTCCAGTCGTTGTTGTTGACCAGCAGAGCTGCGTTGTCGCCCTCGAACGAGACGAAGCGGGAGAGCTGACCTGAGATGCGTTCGGACCAGTCGGAGACGGTGTCAGCGGAGTTCATGGAGCGCTCACCGACGTCGCGGGGGTCACCGATCATGCCGGTGGCGCCGCCGGCCAGGACGATCGGGCGGTGTCCGGCCTGCTGGAAGCGGCGGAGCATGAGCAGCGGGACCAGGTGGCCGGCGTGCAGGGACGGGCCGGTCGGATCGAAACCGCAGTACAGGGTGATGGGTCCGGCCTCGGTGACCTCACGCAGGGAGTCCAGGTCGGTGGACTGGTTGATGAGGTCGCGCCAGGTCAGCTCGTCAATGATGTTCATGTGTCTGTCTCGCAATATCGGAAGTGGTGGATGGGAAGGGTTACTCGGCGGCCGGCGGCCAGGGAGTCGCCTCGTCGATGAGCATCACGGGAATGCCGTCATCGATCCGGTAGGCGAGACCGAGTCGTTCGTTGACCAGGACCTCACGGTCCTTGATATAGGTCAGCGGCCCCTTGTCCTTCGGACAGGCGAGAACTTCCAGCAACTTCGGATCGAGACTCATGACTCACCATCGTACCCGGGGCCCGGTGGCCGCCCGAACTGGATACGCAGTGCGCGGGTCTGGTCCTCCAGGTCCCGCCAACGCTGCCCGCTGCCTGCGAGCTCCACGAAGCGGGCCATGTCGATCAACCGGTGGTCCTCCTCCTGCCGGGCCACACCTTCCCGCTCCAGCACCTCGAGGACCGGGATGAAGGTGGCCACCGCCATCGGTGAGTGGAAGGGGGTGAACACTCCCCGGTTGACCTCGCGGGAGATGATCCTCTCCCCCGCCGGTGCCGAGGACGGGAAGGCGAAGTCGTAGTTCGACAGGTCCACAGCCGTGGCGATACGACGTGAACCTGCGGTGTCAACCGTCACCTCGAGCCCGTGCCGCGCCAGCGTCTTCCGCACCTCCGGGTCCTCGAAGAACGCCCGTTTCTCCGAACCGATGACACCGCTGACCTGACGGACCTCGGTGGTTGTGCCGAACCCGCCGAGCGCAGGGACGCTCACCGTGCCACGTCCCACGAGCGCCGCCGCCACCGCCAGAATCAACAAAATCAGACCGAGGACGATAGAACGTCCTCGGTCTGACCTGTGTGTGTGGCCTTGCTCATGCACGAAGCTTAAGACGCTTCCTGCAGGTCGGCCACTCGAGAGGTATCTATCCCCTCACCGGGGTGGTCGCCCAGCTGAAGTGACCGCGGGAGGCCTCGGACACCCGCTCGCGCTGCTCGCCGACGCGCACGCCGGCTGTACCACCGCGCGTGGCACGGGAGGCGACGGCACCGTCGATGGTGAGAACCTCGCGGACGGCGGGAGTCAGGCGCGTGTCGACACCCTGCAGCTCCTCATCCGTGAGCTCGTTCAGGCCGACGCCTCGGGCCTCCGCGATGCGGACGCAGGCACCGGATGCCTCATGGGCCTCACGGAACGGAACTCCCTCGCGCACCATCCACTCGGCGAGGTCCGTGGCCAGCGTGAACCCGGCCGGGGCCAGCTCGCGCATGCGGTCCTCGTGGAAGGTCAGCGTGGCGACCAGGCCGGTCATCGCCGGAAGCAGCAGATTGAGCTGCGCCACGGAATCGACGATCGGCTCCTTGTCCTCCTGGAGGTCACGGTTGTACGCCAGCGGCTGGGCCTTGAGCGTGGCCAGGAGGCCGGTCAGGTTGCCGATGAGACGGCCGGTCTTGCCGCGGGTCAGCTCCGCGACATCCGGGTTCTTCTTCTGCGGCATGATCGACGAACCCGTGGACCAGGCATCGGAGAGCGTGACGTAGCCGAACTCCGGCGTGCACCAGGCGATGATCTCCTCCGCCAGGCGGGACATGTCGACCGCGATCTGGGCCAGCACGAAGGCCGTCTCCGAGGCGAAGTCACGGGAGGAGGTGGCGTCGATGGAGTTGTCGGCGGCCGAGTCGAAGCCCAGCTCCTCGGCGATCGCCTCGGGGTTGAGCTGCAGCGAGGAACCCGCCAGCGCACCCGATCCGTAGGGCGAGACAGCCAGTCGCCTGTCCAGGTCGCGGATGCGCTCGATGTCGCGCAGCAGCGGCTGGGCGTGTGCCAGCAGCTGATGGGCGAGCAGCACCGGCTGCGCGGCCTGGAAGTGGGTCTTGCCCGGCATGATGGCGTCCGGGTGGGCGGCGGCCTGGTCGACGAGAGCGTCAACCAGCTCGGTGACACCGACGGCGATGTCACGCACCGCATCGCGGACCCACATGCGGAACAGAGTGGCTACCTGGTCATTGCGGGAACGTCCCGCGCGCAGACGCCCGCCCACCTCCGGGCCGACACGGTCGATGAGACCGCGTTCCATCGCGCCGTGGACGTCCTCATCGGAGGGCTCCGGGCCGAAGGTGCCGTCCGCGACATCGCGACCCAGCTGGTCCAGGCCCTCGAGCATGGTGGCCAGGTCGGTGTCGGACAGCAGTCCCGCGGAGTGCAGGACCTTGGCGTGTGCCTTGGAGGCGAGAACGTCGTAGGGGGCGAGCACCCAGTCGAAGTGGGTGGACACGCTCAGGGCGAACATGGCCTCCGACGGGCCGCCGGAGAACCGGCCGCCCCAGAGGGCTCCCTCGTTGGTTCCGTGCTTGTCGATCTGTGCCATTTAGTTCTGCGCCTCGCGGTCACGCTTGTTGGCGATCTCGGAAGACAGACCGTGCAGCTTGACGAAGCCCTTCGCCATGGTCTGGTCGAAGGTGTCGCCGGAGTCGTAGGTCGCCAGGTTGAAGTCATACAGCGAGTGGCTGGAACGACGGCCGTTGACCGTGATGGAGCCGGCGTGCAGCACCAGGCGGATGTCGCCGGTGACGTGCTCCTGGGTGGACTCGATGAAGGCATCGAGGGAGCGCTTCAGCGGGCCGAACCAGAGACCGTCGTAGACCTCCTCGGACCAGCGGGCGTCCACGAGGCGCTTGTAGCGGGCGAGCTCACGCTCGAGGGTGACGTCCTCAATGGCCTCGTGGGCCTTGATCAGGATCATGGCACCCGGTGCCTCGTAGATCTCGCGGGACTTGATGCCGACGAGACGGTCCTCGACCATGTCCAGACGACCGACACCCTGGGCGCCGCCGCGGCGGTTGAGCTCCTCGATGGCCTCGAGCATGGTGACCGGCTTGCCGTCGATGGCGACCGGCTTGCCGGCCTCGAAGGAGATGATGACCTCATCCGGGGCATTGCCCAGGGTCGGTTCCTCGGTGTAGGCGTAGATGTCCTTGGTCGGGGCGTTCCACAGGTCCTCAAGGTAGCCGGTCTCGATGGCGCGGCCCCACACATTCTGGTCGATGGAGAACGGGGAGGAGGCCGACTGCTCGATCGGCAGGTCGATCTCCTCGGCGAAGGCGATGGCCTTGTCACGGGTCCACGCGTAGTCACGGGCCGGGGCGATGATCTCCAGGTCCGGGTTGGTGTCGCGGAATCCGACCTCGAAACGGACCTGGTCGTTGCCCTTGCCGGTGCAGCCGTGGGACACGTGGGTGCCGCCGTGCTCCTTGGCCGCCTCAACGAGGTGCTTGACGATCAGCGGGCGGGAGATCGCGGAGACCAGCGGGTACTGCTTCATGTACATGCCGTTGGCCTTGATGGTCGGCAGGCAGTACTCCTCCGCGAACTCGTCGCGGGCGTCGATCACGATGGACTCGACGGCACCGGAGTCGAGGGCGCGCTGGCGCACGGACTCCATGTCCTCGCCGCCCTGACCGAGGTCGAGGGAAACGGCGACGACCTCGCCGCCGGTCATCTTGGCCAGGTACGGGATGGCGACGGTGGTGTCGAGGCCACCGGAGTAGGCGAGGACAACGCGTGCAGACATGTGGGTTTCTCCTTGGTTAATGAAATTTGGGAAGTAGGTGGGTTCCGGTATCCGAGGATACCGCGGGCTCATGAGCCGGTGAGCAGCTCCCCCAGCTCGCGGCCCGTGAGAGGCTCGCGTGCCAGGACGAAGATGGTGTCATCTCCGGCGATGGAGCCCACGACCTCGTCGAGTCCGACGCGGTCGATGAAGCTCGCCAGGTACTGCGCCGCCCCCGGTGGGGTGCGCAGCACCGCGATGTTGGCCGAATAGTCCACCGCGACGACCAGCTCATCGAGCATGCGGCGCAGCTTCTCCTTCGGCCCTGTCAGCTGCTCTGCGAGATGCTTCTCGACGTGCCCCACCACGTAGAAGGCCCGTCCCTGGTCGGGGCGGATCTTCTTGGCGCCGAGTTCGTCGAGGTCCCGCGACAGGGTGGCCTGGGTGATGTCCACGCCTTCGTCGAGAAGCAGTTCGGAGAGCTGCACCTGGCTGGACACCCTCGTCTTGGCGAGGATCTCCAGGATCTTGCCCTGCCGGGCGGTGCGGGAGACGGGCGCGGTCATTCCGGCTGGTTCTCCAGCAGCCAGACCATGAGGGCCTTCTGCGCATGCAGACGGTTCTCGGCCTCGTCGAAGACACGCGACGCGGGGCCGTCGATGACCTCGGCGGTGACCTCGTTGCCCCGGTAGGCCGGCAGGCAGTGGAGGAAGATCGCGTCTTCGGCGACGTCCGCCGTGACGGTCACGGTGGCCCCGGTCTCCGCCGCCCGACGCTGTGCACGCTCGACGAACTCCGGCTTCGGCTGGAAGCCCTCCGGCGCGATGACGGAGATGTCCATGCCAGCGGTCGCGAAGCCGATCATGTAGGAGTTGGCCATGTTGTTGTCGCCGTCGCCCAGGTAGACCGCCTTCCGCCCCCGCAGGCCCGCCGGCCCCTGCTCGGGGCAGAGGTTCTCGATACAGGTCTGCAGATCCGCGAGGATCTGGCAGGGATGCAGGTCATCGGACAGGGAGTTGACGATCGGCACGGTGGCGGTCTCAGCCAGCTCATGGAAGTTCTGGTGCGCATAGGTGCGCCAGACGATCATCTCCACGTAACGGGACAGCACCGCGCCCGTGTCCTGATAGCTCTCGCCCTTGCCCATCTGGGTCTTACCGGAGTCCACCACGATGGCGTGCCCGCCCAGGTGCGCGATACCGACGTCGAAGGAGAACCGGGTCCGGGTGGAGGTCTTGTCGAAGAGCACCGCCACGGACAGCGGCCCCTCCAGCGGACGCTTCGACAGCGGAGCCTTCTTCAGCTCCGCCGCCAGCAGCAGTACCTCGGCCTGCTCTGTCGGGGTGAGGTCATCGTCGGCGAGGAAATGCCGCACGGTGGGGGTCATCATGTTCAGTCCTCCTTGGTGAGGTCGTTGATGAGGGCAGCGAGCTTCTCGACGGCCGCATCAATCTCCTCCTCGGAGATGATCAGCGGCGGAGTCAGTCGGATGACGTTGTCGGCCGGGGCGTTGAGGATGAGTCCGTGGTCGAAACCCTGCGTGACCGCCTCCTTGGCCACCGGTTCCGACAGGACGACGCCGAGCATGAGGCCGCGGCCGCGGACCAGCTCGACACCCGGGATGGCGGTGAGCTTGTCCGCGAAGTAGATGCCCTTGCGGGTGACCTCGGCGCAGAACTCCTCATCGACGATCTCCAGGACCGCGTTGGCGGCTGCACACGCGACGGGGTTTCCGCCGAAGGTGGTGCCGTGGGCGCCGGGCTGGAAGAGCTCTGCTGCTTTACCGCGGGCGATGGTCGCACCGATCGGGATGCCGCCACCGAGGCCTTTGGCCATGGTGATGACGTCCGGCAGCACGCCGTCGTGCTGGAAGGCGAAGAAGTCACCGGTACGGCCGACACCGGTCTGCACCTCATCGGTCACCATGAGGATCCCGTGGGTGTCACACAGGTCACGGACGGCCTGCAGAAATCCGGCCGGAGCCGGAATGACGCCGGTCTCCCCCTGGACAGGCTCGAGGAAGATGGCCGCCACGTCAGACGGGTTGGTCTCGACGAGCTTCGTCAGGTAGTCGACGTCACCGTAGGGGTAGAACTCGACGCCGGTGGGGAGCGGCTCGAAGGCCTTGCGCTTGTCTGGCTGGCCGGTCAGGGCCAGGGACCCCATGGTGCGACCATGGAAACCGTTGACCGCGGCCAGGACCCGGGAACGGCCGGTCAGGCGGGCGATCTTGAAGGCGGCCTCGTTGGCCTCACCGCCGGAGTTGCAGAAGAACACACGTGCCGAGTCGTCACCGACCCGCTGCTTCAGGGCCTCCGCAGCCTGGACCACCGGTGCGGTGGCGAAGAGGTTGGACACGTGACCGAGCTGGCTGAGCTGGTGGGTGACGGCCTCGATGATCGCCGGGTGTGCGTGGCCGAGGGCGTTGACGGCGATGCCGGCGAGCAGGTCGATGTGGACGCGTCCCTCGGCATCCTGGACAGTGGCCCCCTTGCCGCTGACCAGTTCAATCGGAGGGGTGCCGTAGTTGTTCATCAGCACCTCGTTCCACTTGGCGAGCGAATCGGTCACTGATCAGCGTCCTTTCTGAAGACGGTGCCGGCCGGGTAGTTCCCGCGGTCGTAGTTGTCTGGGAGCACCATGGTGCCGATACCGCCCATGGTGAGCAGCTCGAGGATGACGGAGTGGGCGATCCGACCATCGATGACGTGGGCTGCGGAGACCCCGCCCTCCACGGCACGGAGGCAGGACTCCATCTTGGGGATCATCCCGGAGTCGAGTGTCGGCAGGATCTCCTCCAGGTCGGAGGTCTCTATCTTCGACAGCAGTGAATCCTTGTTCGGCCAGTCGGTGTACAGGCCCTCCACGTTGGTGAGGATGAGCAGGCGTTCCGCACCGATGGCCTCGGCCAGCGCGCCGGCGGCGGTGTCGGCGTTGATGTTGTACACCTCGCCGTTCTCATCGGGTGCGATGGTGGAGACAACCGGGATCCGACCGGAGTCGACGATGTCCATGAGGGCGGAAGGGTTGACGTCCACGATGTCACCGACCAGACCGATGTCGGTGGGGACTCCCCCGACGTCAACCAGGCGCTTCTGCGCGGTGAACAGTCCGGCGTCCTCACCGGAGGTACCCACCGCATAGGGACCGTGGGAGTTGATCAGCCCGACGAGATCGCGGCCTACCTGTCCGAAGAGCACCATGCGGACGATCTCCATGACCTCCGGGGTGGTCACACGGAACCCCCCCTTGAATTCGCCCTCCAGCCCGAGTCGCCTGAGCATCGAGGAGATCTGCGGACCACCACCGTGGACGACTACCGGTTTGGCACCGACGGTGCGAAGAAAGACCATGTCGGCGGCGAAGGCAGCCTTCAGAGCGTCGTCGACCATGGCGTTGCCGCCGTACTTGACCACGACGATCTTGTCGCGGAAGTGCTGCAGCCAGGGCAGTGCCTCGGCCAGCACATGTGCACGGGCCTCGCTGCTGAGCTTCGTGAGGGTTTCCATGTTGGTTTCCTAGCTGGAGTAGGCGGAGTTGATGTGGACATAGTCGTGGCTGAGGTCCGTAGTACGGACCGTCGCCCGACCGGGGCCATCAATGCCCAGGTTGACCAGCACGTCGATGTCCGCGCCGGAGAGATCGACCTCGCGGGCGTTCGGCGTGCCCGTGGTGTTCTCACATACGGCCTGACCGTTGAAGTACACGGAGATGTGGTCCGGGTCCATGTCGGCGTCGGCCATGCCGACGGCCGCGAGGACACGACCCCAGTTCGGGTCAGAGCCGAACATCGCGCACTTGAACAGGTTGTCGCGGGCCAGGGTGCGGGCCGCGTTGACGGCCTGCTCATCAGTGGAGGTGCCTTCGACAGTGACGGTGACACGCTTGGTCACCCCCTCCGCGTCGGCCTGCATCTGGCGGGCGATGTCCTCGCTGGCCTCAAGGACCGCGGCGTTGAGCTCCTCCTGGGTGGGAGTCTTCCCCGAGGCGCCGGAGGCGAGCAGGAAGACAGTGTCGTTGGTGGAGGTGGAGCCGTCGATGTCGAGGGTGTCGAAGGTGACCTTCGAGGCGGCCCGCAGCGCCTCATCGAGCATCTCCGGCGTCGCGGAGGCGTCGGTGGTCAGGCACACGAGCATGGTGGCCAGGGATGGACTCATCATTCCGACCCCCTTCCCCATTCCTCCCAGAGTCCAGCCGTCAGCCTTGACGACGGTCTCCTTGGACACCAGGTCGGTGGTCATGATGGCCTCTGCGGCGGCGTTGCCGTTGTCCCCGAGACCCGGAACCAGCTTCTCGATGCCTGCGTGCATCTTCTCCATCGGCAGCAGCTCACCGATCAGTCCGGTCGAGCACGCACCGACGTCCGTGGCATCCACACCGAGCAGCCCGGCGACCTGCTCCACTGAGGCACGGGCATCCTTGTCGCCCTGCGTGCCGTTGCACGCGTTGGCGTTGCCGGCGTTGAAGAGGACGGCGCGGATCTTTCCGTCGGCGATCGCCTCGCGGGAGATCTTCACCGGGGAAGCGACGACCCGGTTGCGGGTGAACACCGCAGCGGCGTGAAACTCGGGGCCGTTGTTGACCACGAGTGCCATGTCAGGGTTGCCCGAGGGCTTGATGCCCGCGGTAAGGGCGGCAGCAGTGAATCCTGCCGGGGCAGTGATACCGGTGGTGCTCATTCAAGTGACTTTCCGGGAGGTGATGGGAGTGGGATCAGGGGGCGACGGCGGCCATGGGCAGGCCCGCCGTCTCGTTGAGGCCGAGGGCCAGGTTCATGCACTGGACGGCAGCTCCGCCGGTGCCCTTGGTGAGGTTGTCGATGGCGGCGGTCATGAGCAGCACACCTGCACGCTCATTGACCTCGACCTGCAGATGGCACATGTTGGTGCCGGTCACGTGCTGGGTCTCCGGCTGCTGCCCTTCCGGCAGGAGGTGTACGAAGGGCTCCTCGGCATAGAAGGCCCGGTACGTCTCGTAGGCCGCCTCCGCCGTGACGCCCTCCTTGAGGGGGGCCGTGATCGTGCTGAGGATGCCCCGCGGCAGCGGCGCCAGGACCGGGGTGAAGGAGACCGTGACCTCCTCGTCGGTGACCTCGGAGAGATTCTGGACAACCTCGGGGGTGTGGCGGTGTTTGCCGGAGGTGTTGTAGGCACGCAGGTTGCCCATGATCTCAGAGCCGAGCAGACCGACCGCCGCCTTCTTTCCCGCCCCGGACACACCGGTGATGGAGACCACTGAGAGGTTCGGGACGATGAGCCCACCCGCGACGGCGGGCAGGGCGGCGAGGGTCGCGCCCGTCGGGAAGCAGCCGGGCACGGCGATGCGCTTCGCGCCCTGCAGCTCCTCGCGGTGACCCGGCATCTCCGGGATGCCGTAGGGCCAGGTGCCCGCATGCTCGGAGCCGTAGTAGTACTCCCACTCCCCTGCCTCCTTGAGGCGGAAGTCGGCGGCACAGTCGATGACGACCGTGTCGGGGCTGGTGTCCGCCAGCGCCTGGCCGATGCGCCCCGAGTGGCCGTGCGGAAGTGCGAGGAAAACCACGTCATGGTCCGCGAGGGTCTCCGGCGTGGTGTCCTCGATGATACGCTCCTCCAGTTGCGGCAGGTGCGGCATGAGGTTCGCCACCCGCTGCCCCGCGGAGGAGCCGGCGGTCAGGGCGCCGATCTCCAGATCACCGGCGACGTAGGACGGATGCCCGAGTAGGAGGCGGAGGATCTCCCCGCCCGCGTAGCCCGTGGCACCAGCGACTGCAACCTTGAGTGTCATACCTGCCACTGTAACACTTTATGCAGTGCGGTGAAAAATATGCAGGGGAAGAGTTGCCTACACCATTCACGGACAGCGTCTTCAGCAAGCGCCCCTCCCACGGCTCTGGCGAGACGTGTCACCAGATCAGAGACCAGGGAAACCGGCCCGAGCCAGTCATACACGGCGACCACCGTGCCCTCTCACATCGCACGCCGGTAACATCCTCCGGGCCCGAGAGGGAATGCCGCTGAACGAGCGGATCCGGGCGAAGGCAATCGCTGTGGAGAATACTCCGCATGATCTGGGCGTCTTCTGGATCGCGCGGGCAGTGGGGAGCGTCCCCAAGGTCCTCAGACGCACCTGGCAGGTCGCTGAGCACCTGAAGAATACCCGCGGTCGGCTGGAGGGTGACTCGTATTTCGACGACCACAACCGTCTGCGTTGCTACGCCATCAAGTACCACCGGCAGCCCGGCCACCACCCTGGCATAGACCACGTCGGGGGATTCGTTGAGGAGGCCAAGTCGAAGACCCGGTGCCGTGGAGTCCCCGGTCCCTCGCACTCAAACCAGACCTCATGTCCAAGGGCGGCACCCCCGCTGTTCGGTGCTCTGCCTTTTCACGATCCCCCGGCCCATGATGCTCTCACCCCACCCGAGTGCTGAGGTCAAAAACCAGGGCATGTCGTCACATCGACATGCCCTGGTTCTGCACACTCTGCCTCAGCTAAGCACGCATCTCGGCGCCGAACTTCTCCTTCGCCAACTCGGCGGCTGCGAGGCGACGTTCGTTGGCCTCCTCATCGGTGAGGGTGCGGTCACCCGCACGGAAGAGCAGGGAGAAGGCCAGCGACTTGCGGCCCTCGCCGAGCTGCCCGGAGCGGTAGATGTCGAAGAGCTCGACCTCCTCGAGGAGATCTCCGGCCCCCTCGGCGACGACACGACGGACGTCCTCGGCCGGGACGGACTCATCGACAACCAGGGCGATGTCCTGGTGCAGTGCCGGGTAGCTCGACAGGACCGGGGCCGGGAAGTTCTCGGTCAGCGGCAGAGCGGTGAGGTCCATCTCCATCGCGCAGGTGCGTGCCGGCAGTCCGAGGGCCTCGAGGATCTGTGGGTGGAGCTCGCCGGCGTGGCCGACGACGGCGCCGTCGACAAGCAGGGCGGCACAGCGGCCCGGATGCCAGGGAAGCTGCTCGGCAGCGGTGACCTCCAGTTCGACGTCGGCGGCACGCGCCACGACGCGGGCGGCCTCGACGGCGTCGGCCCAGGTGTAGTCGCGACCATCACCCCAGGGGCCCTCGTACTCGATCTGCCCGGTGGCCACGGCGGCCACGTGCAGCGGCTGGTACGGGAGGGAGTCGACGAGCTCGGTGATCGTCTCCTCGGAGGGCTTCTGCGCCACCGACGGCATCGGCGAACGCTCGGCGCGGGCGAAGGCGACCTGCTGCAGACCGAAAAGGGCGACATCGTTGCGGCCGCGGGCGACGTTGCGCACGACGGCGTCAAGCATGGTCGGCAGCAGCGTGGTGCCCAGGATGGCACGGTCGGCCTCGAGCGGGTTCTGCACCTTCACGGCGTTACGACGCTCATCATCCTTGTCCAGGCCCCACACGTCGAAGGTGTCGTTGGGGATGAACGGACTCGGCAGGATCTCCGCATAGCCGTTGTACGCCAGCGCGTGCTCGACGACGCGGCGGCGGCGCTGCGCCGGGGTCAGACCGCGGCCACCGACCGGAGCAGGCAGGACCAGCGGAATGGCCTCCAGGCCCTCCAGTCGCAGGACCTCCTCAACCAGATCTGCCGGGATACCCAGGTCACCGCGCCAGGTCGGCGGCGTGACCTCGAGCGTGCCGCCGCATTCGGAGACGGAGACGGTGCAGCCGACCTCCTCGAGGCGGGCGATCACCGTCTCGCGGGGGTAGTCCACACCGGCCAGGTCCGAGGGGTGGGACGCGGCCATGGTGATGGTCGGCATGGCGGGGACCTCACCGACGATCGTTCGCTCCGCGGAGATCTCTCCCCCGGCGATCTCGACGAGCAGCGCGCAGGCCAGGTCGAGGGAGACCTCGACGATGGCCGGATCGACGCCGCGCTCGAAGCGTCGGGAAGCCTCGGAGGAGAGCTTGTGGCGGCGCGAGGTACGTGCCACGGTCAGCGGATCCCAGGTGGCGGCCTCGAAGTAGACGTCGGTGGTGTCATCGGCGATCTCGGAGCGGGTGCCGCCCATGACTCCGGCGAGCGACTGGATGCCGGTGTCGTCGCAGATGACCACGTCGGCGGCGTCAAGCGTGCGCTTGACGTGGTCGAGGGTCTCGAACTCTTCGCCGACGGAGGCGTTGCGGACGAGCAGACCACCGGAGATCTTCGCGGCATCGAAGGCGTGCATCGGCTGGCCGAGCAGCAGCATGACGTAGTTGGTCACGTCGGTGGCGGCGTTGACCGGTCGCTGGCCGGAGAGCATGAGCTCACGCTGCAGCCAGAACGGGGACTCCGCCTGCGGGTTGATGCCGGTGACCTTGCGCAGGCCGAAACGGATGGTCTTCGTCTCCGGACGCACGTCGATGTCGATCAGCTCGCCGGTGGGTGCCGGGACGTCAGACAGATCGACACCTGCGACCTCGGGTGCCAGCGCGACGTCGGTGAACTGGAGGTTGAAGGCGGAGGCCAGCTCGCGGGTGAGGCCGCGGGCGGACAGGGCGTAGCCGCGGTCCGGGGTGACGTTGACGTCGAAGACGGTGTCGGTCAGGCCGAGTGCCTCGCGGGCGTCCTCACCCGGCTTCCCGTAGGACGGGTCGAAGGTCTGGATGCCTGCGGACTTGTCGGTGAATCCGAGCTCCGCGGCGGAGCAGATCATGCCGTTGGAGATGTGGTCGTAGGTCTTGCGCGCGGCGATGGCGAAGTTGCCCGGCAGCACGGCACCCGGGAGGGCCACAACCACGGTGTCACCCTCGACGAAGTTGGTGGCGCCGCAGACGATACCCTGCAGCTCGCCGGTGCCGTTGGCGTCGCCCACGTCGACCTGGCAGTAACGGATGGGCTTCTTGAACCCGGTGAGTTCCTTGATGTCCCTGACCACGCCGAACACCAGCGGGCCGGTCGTCTCGGGGATGGCCTCGTAGCCCTCCGTCTCGAAGCCGACACGGACGTAGCCGGCGTCGAGTTCCTCGGCGGTGACGTCGAAGTCAGGGTTGGCGTGACGCAGCAGTCCGGTGACCCAGTTCTGTGCAAGCAGCATTACGTATGTTCCTCTCTGAACCGGGTGGTTTACTTCTGGATGCCGAACGGCAGGGTGAATCGGACGTCGCCCTCGACCATGTCGCGCATGTCGGACAGACCGTTGCGGAACTGGAGGGTGCGCTCCAGGCCCATGCCGAACGCAAATCCGGAGTAGACCTCCGGATCCACACCCACGGCCCGGAGCACGTTCGGGTGGACCATGCCGCAGCCGCCCCACTCGATCCAGCCCGCGCCGCCCTTCTTGTTCGGGAACCACACGTCAACCTCGGCCGACGGCTCGGTGAACGGGAAGAAGTTGGAGCGCATGCGGGTCTTCGTCTCCGGGCCGAAGAGTGTCTTGGCCAGGTGATCGAGGGTGCCGCGCAGATGGGCCATGGTCAGCCCCTTGTCGACGGCCAGACCCTCCACCTGGTGGAACACCGGGGTGTGGGTGGCGTCGAGCTCATCGGTGCGGAAAACACGTCCCGGGCAGGCGATGTAGAGCGGCACGTCACGGTCGAACATGGAGCGGATCTGCACCGGGGAGGTGTGGGTGCGTAGGACCTGGAGGGAGTCCTCGGCACCGACGTGGAAGGTGTCCTGCAGGGTGCGCGCCGGGTGGTCCGGGAGGAAGTTCAGGGAATCGAAGTTGAAGTACTCGGCCTCGACCTCCGGGCCGTCCTCGATCTCCCAGCCCATGCCGAGGAAAATGTCGGAGATGGTCTCGATGAGCGAGGTGATCGGGTGCAGCGCACCGACCTGCCCGCGGGTGGTGGGGACGGTGACGTCGACCTTCTCGGCCTTGAGCTGCTCCGCCCGCTGCTTGACCTCGAGCTCCGCCAGGACCTCGGCGTAGCGCTTCTCGACGCGCCCACGCGCCATGTTCACCAGACGACCGGCGTCCTTGCGCTGATCCTTCGGCAGGGTGCCGAGCGAGCGGCGGGCCTGCGGAATCGGGGCATCGTCGCCGAGATGGTCGCGGCGTGCGACGGCAAGGTCCTCCAGGCTGGTCGCGGACTCAAATGCAGCGACAGCCTGGTCCGCGGCAGCGTTGAGCCCCGCCTCGGTCAGTTCAATTTCCGGAGTGTCAGACACGTGGCCTTACCCTTTTCACGATCGGCGCTAAATTTCAGACCTGTCCAGCATACCTGCGTCAGGCGCGTGCACGCGCCTGGGCCTTGGCGGACTCGTAGAGGCAGATCGACGCCGCTGTCGCCAGGTTGAGGGATTCCGCGCGGCCCCGGATCGGGATGCGTACCCGGTGGTCGGCGAGCCCCAGCAGCTCCTCCCCCAGTCCATGTGCCTCGTTGCCGAACAGCCAGGCCGTGGGCCTGGTGAGCAGCTCGTCGGCGTTGTCGAGCTCCACCTCACCGTCGGCGGCGGTGGCCAGGATCTGCAGTCCGGCGGCGCGCAGCTGACCGAGGACGTCCCTGATGTTGCTGTTCCGCGCGACCGGCAGGTGGAAGAGCGACCCGGCGGAGGCACGCACCGCCTTACTGGACTGCGGATCGGTGGTCTCGCCGGCGAAGACGACGGCGTCGGCACCCATGGCGTCCGCGACACGGATGAGCGTGCCGGCATTTCCGGGCTCGGAGGTCTCCACCGGAACAGACACCAGCCGCGGGCGACCGCGCAGTGCCTTGCCGACCGTCCACAGCACCGGTTCGCACACCGCGAAGATACCCGTTGTGGTCACGGTGTCGGACAGCGACTTGGCGGCCCGGTCGGTGATCGGGTGCACATACACACCCATGTGCCCGCAGGTGATGAGGATCTCCCCGAAGCGACGGGCCGCCTGCTCGGTGACGAACACGTCCCGGGCGGCGCCGGTGGCCACGGCCGCCTCCACGGAGTTCTCCCCCTCCACGATGAACTGGTTGGCCTTCTTCCGGCCGGCGGACCGCTGGAGCTTTGCGGCGTTGACGATACGGGGTGTGCGCTCGGTGAACGGATCCGAGAAGTCGAGTTTCATGGTCCTCACGTTAACTCAATGGTCACTTCCGGGTCCTACCTCGGGGCGTCGGGAAGCAACGACGAGGAGGACACATGTACACAGTCGCCCACCGGGGTGCGGAGGATCTGGCCCTGGAGAACACGATGGCGGCGTTCCGGCTGGCGGCGCCTTCGAGGTGTGGATGATGTCGAAAAACGTGGACGGAGCTGAGCGTGACGGTGATCGGCAGGAAGAACGTCGTCGGCCGCAGCTGCGACATGGTCACACGCCAGAACTTCGTCCAGGTGCAGCACCGTCGATGTCCGCTGCCTCGGACAGATCCTTGTTGAGGCCCTGCAGGGCGGCGAGGTAGATGACGAAGGAGCAGCCGAGGTTCTTACAGATGAAGGTGAAGGTCACCATGAAGAGGGCCCACTTCGGGTCCTGGTAGAACTGCGGTGAATCAATGCCCACTCGCCCGAGCAGATCCTGTGCGAGACCGAAGTTGGGGTCGAAGACGAACTGGAAGGCCCCACCGATGGCCACACCGGAGATGACGAACGGCGCGAATACCATCGAGCGGACGAAGTTGCGTCCGAAGAGCTTCTGGTTCAGGAGCATCGCCGGGACCAGGCCCAGAATCATCGAGCCGGCAACTGCGGAGAACGTGAACGCAACCGTGTTGAACACCACTTTCGTGGTGTCCGGACGGGCCAAGAACTTGATGCAGTTGTCCAGTCTGCTGAAGGTCGAAATGGGTGAGGAGATGTTCCAGCTGAAGAGGGACAGGTGGAAGTTGTCCAGAAGAGGGCGATACGTGAAGAGTGCCAGGAGCAGGAGGTTGGAGGCGAGCAGCGCCGCTGCCCACCACCGTTCATTCCTCCGGAACCTCTGAGCACGCTTCTGGAGTACACCCCCTTCCGGCTCTGGCAGTAAAAAGGCCACGAGGGGTCGCCCTATGCCAGGGAGGTTTCCGCCCGGTGACACCCATGTCAATTCATGCGACCAGAAGGTCACATCGGGCAACTCTCTGGCCAACTGCGGGCAACCCCCAGGTCAGCGATCAGTTCAGTGGCACACCGTTCGAATCGACGCCCATCGTTCCGCTGCGCAGGATGATGCGGATGAAGTCCACGAAGACCCACACTCCGACGATGGCCAGCGGGATGATGCCGATGAGGATAATGCTGGTCAACCAGCCGAATACAGTGAGACCGAGCTGTATCGCGCCACGCGTGGTGTAGCCCATGTAGAAACTGTGCAGACCGAGGGTTCCCAGGAAGAAGGCCAGCAGGATCGCGGCGATCCATGACTTGGGCGGGGTCTGCATCTGCGGGACCATTCCGTACTGCATCTGCGGCTGGGGCGGGGTCTGCGGGTAGTTGTACGGCTGGAACGGCGGCTGCGGGATGGGCATGCCGTCTTCGTCATAGCGAACGGAATCAGAGTTGAAGGGGTTCATGCCTGCATTCATGGTGGAGCTCCTTGGGTTGCCGTGGCACTCATCGTTGAGGCCACTGCGCACTGTAGTCACCACCCACGACATCCTCGCCCCGGAGCCACCGCCGGCACGCCCACATGTTCGACCAGCCCCCTGCCCCGCTCAACGCGAAAGCCCCCGTGCACCACAATGGGTGACGGGGGCTGGGCGTCGCACAGCGACACAAAAACTTTAGGCAGCGGCAACCGGGGCGTTGACGTCCTCCGGGAGGGCAGCCTTGGCAGCCTCGCAGAGAGCGGAGAAGGCAGCGAAGTCGCTGACGGCCAGCTCGGCGAGGATCTTGCGGTCGACATCGATCTCAGCAAGGCGCAGGCCGTGGATGAGACGGTTGTAGGTGATGTCGTTCATTCGGGCAGCAGCGTTGATGCGCTGGATCCACAGCTTGCGGAACTCCGACTTGCGAGCGCGACGGTCGCGGTAGGAGTAGGTCATGGAGTGCAGCCACTGCTCCTTGGCCTTACGGTAAAGGCGGGAGCGCTGGCCACGGTAGCCCTTGGCGGACTTCAGGATTGCGCGACGCTTCTTCTTGGCGTTGACGGACCGCTTGACACGTGCCACGGTGATACTTCCTTAAACGATTTTGGGTGTGGGGTGGAAAGGCGGCTTGTCTTAAGCCTTGCCGAGGAGGCGCTTCACGCGCTTGACGTCGGCCGGGGCCACATCAACGGTGCCCTTCAGGCGACGGGTGCGGGTGGACGGCTTACCCTCGAGGAGGTGACGACGTCCGGCCTGCTCGCGGCGCAGCTTGCCGGAGCCGGTGATCTTCACGCGCTTGGCGGTGCCCTTGTGGGTCTTCTGCTTCATGAGAATTAAGTCCTTAAATCCCGGTTGGAACGGTGTCTACTTCTTGCCCTTGCGGAGCGGTCCGATCACCATGGTCATGTTGCGGCCGTCCTGCTTGGCGCGGGTCTCGACGATGCCGTACTCCTTGACATCCTCTGACAGACGCTCCAGGAGTCGGAAACCGAGCTCAGGACGCGACTGCTCACGACCGCGGAACATGATGGTCACCTTGACCTTGGATCCCTTCTCCAGGAAGCGGATCACGTTGCCCTTTTTCGTCTCGTAATCGTGGTCGTCGATCTTGGGACGGAACTTCTGCTCCTTGACCACAGTCTGCTGCTGGTTCTTGCGGGACTCGCGGGCCTTCTGAGCCTGCTCGTACTTGAACTTTCCGTAGTCCATGATCTTTGCGACCGGCGGCTTGGCGTTCGGGGCGACCTCAACCAGGTCGAGATCTGCCTCGTATGCGAGCTTGCGGGCATCATCCGTGCGGACAATACCAACCTGCTCACCGCCCGGGCCGACAAGGCGGACCTCGGGAACTCGGATACGCTCATTAATGCGAGCTTCAGCGCTGATGTGTGACTCCTCAAGTAGCGGGTTTCGTGAAACGTACCGTGCCGCCTGCGAGGAGTTCCCCCAACGAGAAAACCCGCCTGTCGGACACTGATCCGATGGCGGGAGATCTCTCAAAATAAGACAGCCTGAAAGGCTGACCTACTCTTTGACCTGTATCCAACCGGCAAAGCCGGCGGCATGAGGTGGGATGATCTCCGCTTGCGGCCCGAGCTCCTGGAGAAGGCGCACGGGTGGTAGTGGTGAATACCTTAACAGCAAGCGGCGAAGAAGCCAAATCACGCCCTGCAGGTGACCGCCGGGCCGATCGCGTCAGCGACGATGAGGTCTGCGATTCCACTGCCGACGGCGTCGAGGATCTCCACTGCCGTGTCATGCGAGTTGTCGTCCGGATGCGTGAGCACCGCCACCCCGACCACACCCGTCTCCACCGGTACCGTGCCGAGCTGCCGGACCGTGTACACCTCCGCGGTGTCGCTGCCCCAGCCGCCCTTGAAATGTGCGCCGGGGATTTCCGAGAGCCCGTACTGCTGCCAGTCGGCAATCTCCCCCATCGCGTTGTACGTCGTCCCGACCCTGTCCAGGCACGGCAGCTCCGCCGCAAACTGCGCCTGCTCCACCAGCGACCACATCGTCTCCCCGGGCGGCTGCTCCAGCTCCGGTGTGTGCGGCAGTCCCCCCAGATCCAGGTCGATGGCGCGGGAAAGCTCGTAGGCGGCATCATTGTTGGAGCTGCTTATCGACGCCTCAATCAGGTCCTCGGTGGCCACCCCCTCCCGGTCAGCCACGACGGCCACGGGTACCTTGATCGTCGACCAGGCCCACGAGTGACCGGCCAGACCGACATGCGTGACTCCGTCAGCGGTGGCCACGGCGATGCCGACGCGACCGCCGTACTCCGACCCGACCTTCCGGGCCAGGGAGCGCAGCTCCAGGCGCAGTTCCTCCGGGCTGAGCGCGACGGATTCGACGCGTTCCTCTGCCGGCAGGTTCTGTCCCACCGCACCATCGGAGACGCAACCGGCCAGAAGACCGATGCTGAGAAGAGCCGGCACGGCGCGCGAAACCACCTGTGCGGGACCCGGAAACCACATGTTCACGTGCGGGAACTATACCTCCCCTGAAAGAGGCGGCGGTATTCGCTGAGAGGAGCACCGGCCGAAGACATAGGCTGAGCGCATGACTGCCGATCCCCGCGACCCCATGGAGCTCCGCCTGGCCCTGCGACGGCTCGAAGCTGCCGAGGCGTCCCTGGCCGATGCCCGTCACTCTCTTCAAACCGTCCTCAACCGGCGGGAGGCTGCCCCCGTCCCGGCGACGCCAGCCCCCGCGCCACCCCCTCCTGTCTCTCCGGCCCGACCCGGACAGCCTGAGGCCCGTACCGGGCTGACGGACACCTCCCCTGTATCCCCCAAGCCGCCCCTGCCCCTCAAGCCCCCGGTGCCGATCGAGACGAAGGTCATCCGGGCGGTCGCGGTGGTGGGCTCACTGATCACTGTCGCCGGCGTGGGACTGGCGGTGGCCCTGGCCATCCAGGCCGGTCTGCTCGGCCCGCTCGGCAGAATTCTGTTGTCGACGCTGCTGGCCGCCGCCCTCTTCGGTGCCGGACTGTGGCTGGACGCCTACCGCCACCGGGTCAGGGACCGTGACACCGCCGGTATGTCCGCCGGCGTGACAGCCCTTCTCGTGACCTCCTGGCTGGCGTCGGCAGTCATCATCTACGCCCTCCTGCGGATCCTCGGGTGGTGGCCGGCATGGGTGGCCGTCCCGGTCCTCATGGCGGTGTGGCTCGTTTTCCTCGCGGTATCGGTCGCACGCAGGCTGGGATGGGTGGCGTTCTTCAACGGCCTGTCGGCCATCTACGTCGTCACCGTCTTCTTCAACCCCTTCACACCGACCACCTGGCTTGTCGCTCTGCTGCCACTCACGCTGCTGGCTGTCACCGTGGTCCTCCGGCATGCGGCGCTCCGGATCCTGGCCGGTTTCGTGGCTCTGCTGGTCCAGGTGTGGCTGCCCTTCAGTGCTGTCGACATCTGGTTTCCCATCCCGCAGTCCACCTCCGTCGCCATCGCCCTGCTCGCCATGGTCTCCGCACTCGCTTTCGCGATGATGACCCTGCGTCACCCGAACGACGATGGACGCGTGGACGTGTTCACCGTCTTCGTGGTACCCCTGGTTCTGCTGCTCCTCGCGGCACCGCCCGCGGCGGACACCTGGTCGATCTGGCTGCTCGTCCCCGCCACGGTCGCCCTGGCGGTCATCGGACACCGCCACCATCACCTGCTCGAGATGGTGGCGGTCTGCGCCACGGCCGTCGCGTTCGTCCTCGTCTGGCAGCTCACCCCACCCCTGGGTGCAGGGGCACGTATCGACGCCACCATTGTCGTCGCACTCTTCTTCATCGCGGCAGTGATAACGGTCCTGTGGCTCGAGTCCAACGGGGAAGGCCGTGTGTGGCCCTGGATCTTCTGGCTCGGTGCAGCACTGACGGTCACCTTCAATCTCACCCGCAGCGTGCTGGCCAGATCCCCGCTGTGGCTCACCGACCACATCGCGCTGGTCCAGGCGGGGCTCATCGCGGTGTTCCTCGGCGTGGTGATCTCACGGCGGCGGGCTCTCGCACCGCTCCCGGTGTGGGCGCAGGTGGTCCTCGCCGTAGCCGGCCTGCACCTGTCCATGGTCACCATGGTCACCGCCGCCACCTGGCTGGGCAATCTCATCGCAGGGACCTCCGGCATGTGGCTCGGCTATCTCGTCGGACACGCGCTGGTGAGCATCCTGTGGATGCTCCTGGCGGCGTGGATCCTGCTCGCCGCCCCGGGACTGACCGACCGCGCCTCCCTCAGCGGGGGCATGGTGCTGGCGGCCGCCGGCGTGGTCAAGCTGGTGTTCTTCGACCTCGGCGCGCTGGAGGGTCTCCCGCGGGCTATGGCATTCCTCGTCTCCGGCATCGCCCTGCTGGCGATGGCGTCCCTGCGTACGCGGTACCGGGGTTCCGGGTCGGAGGAGCAGCCCCGGCAGCAGGACGAGCCCGAGCGGGCCGACCCGCAGTAGCTGGCGGTGCGGGCGATGGCGACTCTCTGTCAGGGCAGCACGTCGGCCAGGAACTGGCCGGTGTAGGAGCCCTCCACTTCGGCGACCTGCTCCGGGGTGCCTTCCGCGATCACCCGGCCACCGCCGGAGCCACCCTCGGGGCCCATATCGATGATCCAGTCTGCAGCCTTGATCACATCCAGATTGTGCTCGATGACAATGACCGAGTTGCCCTTGTCCACCAGTCCCTGGATGACGAGCATGAGCTTGCGTACGTCCTCGAAGTGCAGACCGGTCGTCGGCTCGTCGAGAATGTAGACGGTACGGCCCTGGGAGCGCTTCTGCAGTTCAGAGGCGAGCTTCACGCGCTGGGCCTCGCCACCGGACAGCGTGGTGGCGGACTGGCCGAGACGGACGTAGCCGAGGCCGACGTCGACAAGCGTCTGCAGGTAGCGGTGGATCGAGCTGATCGGCTCGAAGAATACGGCTGCTTCGGAGATCGGCATGTCGAGCACCTCGGCGATGGTCTTGCCCTTGTAACGGACCTCGAGCGTCTCACGGTTGTAACGTGCACCGTCGCAGACCTCGCAGGGGACGTAGACGTCCGGCAGGAAGTTCATCTCGATCTTCAGGGTGCCGTCACCCTGGCAGGCCTCGCAGCGTCCGCCCTTGATGTTGAAGGAGAAGCGACCCGCCTTGTAGCCGCGGACCTTGGCCTCGGTGGTCTCGGCGAAGAGCTTGCGGACCTTGTCGAACACACCCGTGTACGTCGCAGGGTTGGAACGCGGTGTGCGACCGATGGGTGACTGGTCGACCTGGACGAGCTTGTCAAGATGTTCGGTGCCCTCGACCCGTTTCGCACGCCCCGGGACCTGACGGGCCTTGTTGAGATCATTGGCCAGGGTCTTCGCCAGGATCTGGTTGACCAGCGTCGACTTGCCGGACCCGGAGACACCGGTGATGCAGCACAGGATACCGAGCGGGATGGATACGTCGATGCCCTGCAGGTTGTTCTCCCGCGCGCCGATCACCGCGAGCTGCCGGTCAGGGTCGACAGGACGACGCTCCTCCGGCACACCGAGGACACGGCGGCCGGCGAGGTAGTCACCGGTGAGGGAGTCAGCGGCGTCGAGAATGCCGGCCGGTTCACCCTGGTAGACGATCTCGCCGCCGTACTCGCCGGCTTTCGGTCCGATATCGACGAGCCAGTCGGCGGCCCGGATCGTGTCCTCATCGTGCTCGACGACGATGAGCGTGTTGCCGATGTCGCGCAGACGCTTGAGTGTCGAGATGAGCCGCTGGTTGTCCCGCTGGTGCAGGCCGATCGAGGGCTCGTCGAGAACGTAGAGCACACCGGCCAGGCCGGAGCCGATCTGCGTGGCCAGGCGGATGCGCTGGGCCTCACCGCCCGACAGCGTGCCGGCGGCGCGGTTGAGGGTGAGGTAGGACAGACCGACGTCGAGAAGGAAACGAAGGCGCGCCTGGATCTCCTTGAGCACGGCGCCCGCGATCATCTCTTCACGACGTCCCAGGACGAGGGAGTCGAGGAACTCGCTGGCCTCCGCGATGGACAGTTCCGTCAGACCGGCGATGGAGTGCTCGCCGTGGGACTTCGAGTCCAGACGCACAGCCAGGATCTCCGGCTTGAGTCGGGTCCCCTGGCAGGTCGGGCAGGCCACCTCGCGGGTGTAGGCCAGGAAACGCTCCTTGGACCACTCGCTCTCCACCTGGTCGATCTTGCGGTGGAGGTAGCCCATGACGCCCTCGAAGGGGGCGGTCCAATTGCGGATACGGCCGTAGCGGTTCTTGTAGCGGACGCTGACCTCGGTCTTCGTGCCGTGGACGAGTGCCTTGCGCTGCGCGGCGGTGAGCTCGGAATACGGCGTCTCCGGGTCGAAGTCGAGGGACTTCGCCAGGCCCTCGACGAGCTTCTCGAAGTATCCGGCGTTCGGGCTTGAGGTCCACGGCTGGACTGCGCGGATCACGGGGGCGTCGATGTCCGGGATGATGAGGTCGATGTCGACCTCGGTGCGGGTACCCAGACCGTCACAGGCGGGGCAGGCGCCATACGGGGAGTTGAAGGAGAACGCGCGGGGCTCAAGCTCGTCGATGGTGAGCTGATGACCGTTCGGGCAGGCGAGCTTCTCGGAGAAGATGATGTAGCGGTCCGGGTCGCCCTCCGGTCGGTCAACAAATTCGAGGGCCACGAGGCCGTCAGCGAGTCCCAGCGCTGTCTCCACCGAGTCGGTGAGGCGCTGCTGCTGCGACGCCTTGACCTGGAGGCGGTCCACCACGACGTCGATGTCGTGTTTGATCTGCTTCTTCAGGGTGGGAGGGTCGGTGAGCTGATACACCTCGCCGTCGACACGCACACGCGCGAAGCCCTGAGCCGACAGATCCTTGAACAGGTCCACGAACTCGCCCTTGCGGGTGCGTACCACCGGGGCGAGTACCTGGAACTTCAGCCCCTCCTCCATCGCCAGGACCTGGTCGACGATCTGCTGCGGGGTCTGACGGGCGATCTTCTCGTCGCACACCGGACAGTGCGCGGTGCCTGCGCGGGAGAAGAGCAGTCGGAGGTAGTCGTAGATCTCCGTGATCGTGCCCACCGTCGAACGCGGGTTGCGGTTGGTGGACTTCTGGTCGATGGAGACCGCCGGGGACAGCCCGTCGATGAAATCGACATCCGGCTTGTCCATCTGGCCGAGGAACATGCGGGCGTAGGAACTCAGCGACTCGACGTAGCGCCGCTGCCCCTCCGCGAAGATCGTGTCGAACGCCAGAGAGGATTTACCGGAACCGGAGAGGCCGGTGAACACGACGAGCGTGTCACGGGGCAGCTCAATGTCGACGCCCTTGAGATTGTGCTCGCGCGCTCCGCGCACGATGAGGCGGTCAGCCACAGATGAGTCCTCCGGTCTGGTTGTCGGGTACCCCTCGAACATAATACCGAGAGGCGCTGCACCGCTACCCTGGGTGACATGACCGACACACTGACTCTGCACCAGATCTCTGTCTCAGAGACGGACAACAACTGCTACCTTCTCGTCGCCGGCTCCGAGGCACTGCTCATCGACGCCGCGGACGACGCCCCGGCCATCCTCCGCATGGCCGAGAACGCCGGTGCGACGATCACCGCCGTGCTCACCACCCACCGCCATCCGGACCACCACCGGGCGCTCGTTGACGTCATCGAGAAGACCGGCGCCACCCACTACGCCCCCTTCCTCGATGCGCCGGCCCTGCCGGCGGACGTCGACGTCGAGCTCGAGCACGGGGACACCCTGCCGTTCGCCGGACATGAGTTCCCCGTCGCGATCCTGCGCGGACACACGCCGGGCGGTGCCGCTCTCACCGCCGAGATCGACGGGCAGACGCACCTGTTCGTCGGTGACAGTCTCTTCCCCGGCGGGCTGGGCAGGACGACCTCGGAGAGTGACTTCGTGCGCCTCTTCAAGGACGTCTCGGAGAGAATCTTCGACAGATACGACGATGACGCCATCGTCCATCCTGGTCACGGAAAAGGCACCACTCTCGGCGCCGAGCGCCCCCAGCTGAATGACTGGTGGGAGCGCCGCTGGTGACCATTCGTCAGTACAGTGGATTAAGTAAGAACCGTCGCATAAACACAGGGAGAACAACCGTGATCCGAAAGATTGCCCGACCCATGATCGCTTCCGTCTACATCGCAGACGGAGTCGACAGCCTTCTCAACACCTCCGACCACGTGGAGCACGCGGACGTCCTCATCAAGCGTGTCCGGACGGTCCTCCCCCGCGAGTACGCCCGTCGTCTGCCGCGTGACCCGGAAGTCGTCGTGCGCGCCCTCGCCGGCGCCAAGGTGGCCTCCGGTGCCTCCCTCGCCGTCGGTTTCCTGCCGCGACTGTCCGCCACCATGCTGGCAGCTCTGGCCGTCCCGACGATGATCTCCCGCAACGCCTTCTGGGAGACGCAGGACAAGGCCGAGCGCAGTGCCCGTCGTTCTGGCTTCCTCACCAACCTGGCACTCCTCGGTGGCCTGGCCATCACCTCGGTCGACACCGACGGCAAGCCGGGTCTGAAGTGGCGTGCCAACAAGGCAGCCGAGGTCACCTCGAAGAAGGTCCAGCAGGCTCTGCCGACCAGGTCGGAGACCGAGAAGTTCGGCGACTCCGCCCGCGACTGGTTCGAGGACACCTCCGACAAGGTCACCGAGTACGCCCACCGCGCGCAGGACTACTACGACGACCACAAGGATGAGTGGAAGGACTCCGCCACCGCGACTGCCGCAGCCGCCACCGCCGCTGCCACCGGCACCGCGCACAAGGTCACCGACTATTTCAAGGACAACAAGGACGACTGGCTGGCCGCCGCGCAGGACAACGCCGCCACCGCCCGCAAGAGCTTTGTCCGGGCCGCCACCAAGGCCCAGGAGCGTGCCGACGACGCTCTCGCCGCCGCCGAGAAGAAGTCCGGCCGTGCCGCCAAGCAGGCCCGTAAGAACGCGGACAAGCTGCAGGCCCGTGCCGATAAGGCCATCGACAAGGCCCAGAAGAAGGTCGGCGACATCCTTCCCGGCTAGAGGCTGACTGCCCCACCCTGACGACCCCGTCCGAATCTGTCCCGGACGGGGTCGTCATCTCCGCCGGTGAAGCGGTATCCTGGATGATCCGTTCTTTCCAGGAGGTTACGCCCACGTGAGCAGTCTGTCCGGCCCGGTCACACACGACCAGCAGGAACTCGCAAGCGAACAGGACTACGTCGACGATCTTTTCGCGCGTCTCGACGCCGAGGTCGCCCACGCCAACGAGCGTCTGCGCCAGGTGCAGCTCGAGGTCGACCCCGCCAACCCCGACGCTGATGCACTCATCCGCCGTGAGACCGAGTACCACGGCCTCAACGCGAAGCTCGACCGGCTCAACCTCGCCCAGCTGGGCCTGGTCTTCGGCCGCATCGACATCGAGGACCCCGACGTCGAACCGGAGAACCCCGTTCCCGGGCAGCAGGAACTGGACCGCCGCTACATCGGCCGCATGGGACTCGACGTCCGCGAGGAGGGCTACCGCACCCTCCTCCTCGACTGGCGTGTGCCCATGGCCCGTCCCTTCTACCTGGCGACCACCGCACAGCCGGAGGGCGTCCACCTGCGCCGCCACATCCGCACCAGGGGCCGCGAGGTCACCGGCATCGACGACGAATGGCTGTCCGGTACTGAGGCCGGTGACAGTCGCGAGGGCGTCGGCAGTGAGTCGGCACTCTTCCAGGCGATACAGGCCGCGCGTACGGGCCACATGAAATCGATCGTCGAGACAATCCAGCGTGAGCAGGACCTCATCATCCGCGACTCCACCCGCGGCGTCATGGTCGTCGAGGGCGGGCCCGGCACGGGCAAGACCGCCGTCGCCCTGCACCGCGTCGCCTACCTCCTGTACACCGCGCGCGAGCAGCTGTCGAAGACGGGCGTGCTCATCGTCGGACCGAACTCAACCTTCCTGGAGTACATCTCCCGTGTCCTCCCCGAGCTCGGCGAGACCGGCGTCGTGCTCTCCACCATCGGTGACCTCTACCCCGGTGTCTCCGGCACCGCCCCCGAGTCCCTGCTCACCCGTGAGATCAAGGGCTCCGAGGAAATGGTCACCATCCTCAGGGAGGCGGTCCTCGCCCACCAGGCGCTTCCCGACGCTCCGGTCGAACTCCCCCACGGTTCGCTACGCCTGCGTGTCGACGCCCCCATGGTCAAGGCCGCCCGCACCCGTGCCCGTCGCTCGCGTCGCCCCCACAACGAGGCCCGCGCCGTCTTCACCGAACACCTCATCGGGCAGCTCGCGGAGCAGCTCGCAGAACGCATCGGCGCCGACCCACTGGGCGGAGCCAACCTGCTCTCCCGGGCGGACATCGACCAGCTGCATGACGACCTGGTGGAGGAACCGGGCGTGGAGAAGCTCATCGACGACTTCTGGCCCGAGCTCACGCCGGAGGGTGTCCTGCGTGGCCTTCTCGAGTCCGCCGAGGCCATCAACGTCGCCGCCGCCGGCTACGACGACGAGACCCGCGAGGCGCTGCTGCGTCCCGAGGGCTCCGCGTGGACGGCCTCCGATGCCGCGCTGCTCGATGAACTGGCCGTCCTCATCGGTCTGCCCGACCTCGCCGAGGACACCGCCACCACCGAGGACGACATCGAGGACGCCCAGGACCTGCTCGACATCCTCGAGTCCTCCGGCTCCGTCGATGACGACGACCTCGGCGACATATTCGACGCCGAACACCTCGCAGCCACCGACGTCATCGACGCGAAGACCCTCGCCCAGCGCCAGATCATCCGCGACACCCGCTCCACCGCCGAACGAGCCCGCGAGGACCTGCAGTGGGCCTACGGCCACGTCATCGTCGACGAGGCCCAGGAACTCTCCCCCATGGAGTGGCGCATGGTCTTCCGTCGCAGCCCCGCCCGCTGGATGACACTGGTCGGTGACACCGCGCAGACGGGATCGCCGGCGGGTGTCGACACGTGGGCCTCCACACTCGAGCCCTACGTAAGCACGCGTTTCCGCCACCACGAGCTGACCGTCAACTACCGCACCCCGGTGGAGATCATGGCGGTGGCCAACGAGATCCTCGGCGTCATCGACCCGGAGGCCACCCCGGCGGTCGCGATCCGCGAATCCGGCCACGATGTCGTGTGGCTGCCCGCCGGCGCGGAGCCTGAGGTGCGCGACGACGGTCTCACCCAGGTCATCACCGCCGCCAACGTCTCCGAGATCAAGGGCCTGGAGTTCGACCACGTCATCGTGCTCGAACCGACGCAGATCGTGGAAGCCTCGCCGCAGGGCTGGCAGGACCTCTATGTCGCCGTGACGCGTGCGACGCAGACGCTCACCGTCGTGGGTGACTGGCCGGTGTAGCTATTGTCCCTTCTCCATCGCACGGACGAGTGGACTCGCCACAGTCACGAAGAGAACTTCTGCCCGAGAACGAAACTATACTGAAGTGGTTACTTGAAACTGTAAACAAAGGAGCAGGCGTGGGCTTCCAGACCCCGATGTATACGTTGTCCCAGTATCTGGAGGAAACACGATCCGGACGCATTCAACTGCCGGATTTCCAGCGTGGCTACAAGTGGGACGATGAGCGCATCCGTCAGCTCCTCATCACAGTTCTTCGCGGTCACCCGATGGGCGTGGTCATGCTGCTGGAGACCAACAACGCCCTCGTCCGGTTCAAACCACGTCCCATCGCCGGCGTGGAACTGGAGCCCGGGACGGAACCCGAAAAGCTGCTGCTTGATGGGCAACAGCGACTGACCTCCCTCACCCAGGCGCTCACTGAGGACGGTGTCGTCCAGACCAAAGACGTGCGAGGCAAGCTGCTGGAGCGACGCTACTTCGTTCACATGGAAAGTGCCCTGGAGGACATCAACCGCATGGACGAAGCCGTCCGATCGGTTCCTGCCGATGGCGTGATCCGGACAAATTTTGACCGCGATATCGTCCTCGACCTGAGCACTCCTGACAAGCAGCGCGAAGAGGGATACTTCCCCCTGAACCTGCTTTTCGACTCCACAGGCTCCATGGAGTGGTTGTTTGCCCTGGAGGACAAGAACCTGGCCTTCTCATTCATGGAGAACTTCGTCTCCCCCGCCGGAAAATACAACATTCCGGCCATTGAACTTGATGCGGACACGGACAAGGCCGCAGTGGCCACGGTGTTTGAGAAGGTCAATATCGGTGGCCTGCCCTTGAATGTGTTCGAGCTGCTCACCGCGGTGTTTGCTGGCGACGCCGACTACTACGCGACCACCGGCTCCGACTTCCGCCTGAACGACGACTGGCAGGAAACCAAGAGACAGTGGGCTGATTACCACGTGCTCGCCGGTGTTGAGAACACCGACTTCCTCCAGGCTGCAACGATGCTGGCCACCCGCGAGCGCCATCTCGCCAGTGACTCCAGCCGCCCCCCAGCCATCTCAGCCAAGCGCGAGGATGTGCTGAAGCTGGAGCTGTCCGACTACCTCAAGTGGCGGGACCCCCTACGCGAAGCATTCATCTGGGTCTCCGGTTTCCTGGCTGACCGCCATATCTTCACCAGGCGAGACGTCCCCTACCCCAAGCAGTTGGTTCCCCTGGCTGCCATCAGGGTAGTCCTGGGGAAGAACGCCGACATGCACTCCGTCAGCGCCCGTCTTTCCACGTGGTACTGGTCAGGGGTCCTGGGAGAGCTGTACGGCTCGGCCACCGAGACTCGTTTCGTCCGGGATATCGAAGCTGTACCGGCCTGGGCTCTGAACCCGGAGAGCCCGACTCCCCGCACCGTCCTGGACGCGAACTTCACCGAATCCCGCCTCCATTCCATGCGTACCCGGAATTCCGCCGCCTATAAGGGGGTCGCAGCGCTTGTCATGGCGGGTGATACTCGGGATTGGATGGAGGACAAGCTTTTCGGAGCGGTCCAGCACAAGGACATGGCCGTTGACATCCACCACATTTTCCCCCAGCGATGGTGCAACGAAAATGGCATCGACGACGAGCACCGCGAAAGTATCGTCAACAAAACGATGCTCGGGGCACGGACCAACCGCATGATCGGCGGTGTCGCACCGTCCTCCTACCTGCGCAAGATTGAGCGGGAGGCAGGAATCCCGGAAGAAGAACTGGACCGTCTCCTCACTGCCCACCTCATAGAGCCGGAATATCTGCGGACCGACGACTTCGCCTCCTTTTTCAGCACCCGTCGAGAGCAGCTGTGCCTGCTCATCGAATCGGTGCTGGATAAGAAGGTGCAGCGCGACATCAGCCAGGGCATCGCTGCCGAAGACTCGTCTCACTTCGAGGAGGAGGCATTCATCGAAGTGACTCCTGAGGACGCATAGAGACAAAACAGAAGCGGCCCCGGAGAACACCTCTCCGGGGCCGCTTCGGGTTGCTGGGCAACGTCGATGAGCAATTAATCGACCGTGTGGACGATCATGACATCGCAGTCGGACTGACGGGCGACATCGGCCGGGACAGAGCCCAGGAGTCGGCCGGTCAGGGAGTTGATTCCGCGGTTACCCACGACGAGCAGGTCAGCGTCGAGTTCGTTGACGATCCCCATGAGAGCCTCGACCGGGGTGCCCGGCCGGACGAGCTTCTCGATCCGGGTGGCGCCGGCGGCCTTGGCGGCTTCCTCACCGGCGTCGAGGTTCTGCTGTGCCACATCGTCGCCGAGGATGGTGACGGAATCCTGACGCAGGGTCTTCGATGCTTCCTCGTTGTCCTCGTAGTAGGCGGAGGCAATGACGAGGCTCGCGTCGAAGGCGGCGGCAATGCGTGCGGCGCGCTCAACAGCCAGCAGGGAGGACTTGGAGCCGTCCGTGCCGACGACGATCTTCTGGTAAGTGCTCATGGACCTGTCGGGACCTTTCATCAGGGGTGATAACAGTTGTCCGCCAGTTTAACAACGATTGTCGGCTAAATCCGGTGCTGTGCGGTATTCACGATCATCACGTTGACGGTGGAGTTGCGCACTACCTCAGTGGGGATGTTGCCGAAGACACGACCGGTGAGGGTGTTGACCCCCTTGTTGCCCACAACCAGCAGGTCAACCCCGAGTTCCTCGACCTCCTTGGTCAGCGCGGCGGCAGGTGCGCCCGCGATCTTCCGCAGCTCGACACGGGCTGCGCCCTCCTCTTCGGCGACGGTCTGGGCGGCACGCAGGTGATCGTCAGCGACCTCCTCCTCGACGATCGGAAGGGAGGAGACGTCCGTGTGCGGAGCGTTGAGCAGGGAGCCTGAGGTGGCGTACCAGGCGGACATGATGATCAGGTCGGCATCGTAGACCCGGGAGAGGCTGGCGGCGGCGCGGACGGCGGCGAGTGAGGACTCGGACCCGTCGGTGCCGACAGCGATCTTGGAGTAGTTGATCATACGTACATGCTACATTCCGACGTCCCTGATGCCCCGGAGTTCCTTCCGGAGCTCGGCGATCTCGTCGCGGAGGCGTCCGGCCAGCTCGAATTTGAGCTCGCGCGCCGCGGCACCCATCTGGGCGGTCAGATCATCGATGAGCTTCTGGATCTGCTCCGCCGGCATGTCCCCGACGTCCCGCTTCTCGACGACCGCCACGTCCCCCGCCTCCCCGGAGTCCGCGGTGTCGTAGACCTGGTCGAGGATGTCGGCGATCTTCTTGCGCAGCGGCTGCGGGTCGATACCGTGCGCCTCGTTGTAGGCGATCTGCTTCTCGCGGCGCCGTTCGGTCTCCTCGATGGCGTGTTGCATGGAGTCGGTGATCTTGTCGGCGTACATGATGACCTCGCCGGAGACGTTACGGGCGGCACGGCCGATGGTCTGGATGAGAGACGTCGCGGAGCGCAGAAAGCCCTCCTTGTCGGCGTCGAGGATGGCGACGAGCGACACCTCCGGCAGGTCGAGGCCCTCGCGCAGGAGGTTGATGCCGACGAGCACGTCATACTCACCCAGGCGGAGCTGGCGCAGCAGCTCGACGCGCTGCAGGGTGTCAATGTCGGAGTGCAGGTAACGCACCTTGACACCGTTCTCCAGGAGGTAGTCCGTGAGGTCCTCGGCCATCTTCTTGGTCAGCGTGGTCACCAGAACGCGCTCGTTTTTCGCGGTACGCTCGCGGATCTCGTGGATGAGGTCGTCGATCTGCCCCTGCGTCGGCTTGACCGTCACCTGCGGGTCCACCAGGCCGGTGGGGCGGATGACCTGCTCGACGAACTCACCGCCGGCGGCGGCCATCTCATAGTTGCCGGGTGTCGCGGAGAGATACACCGTCTGGCCGACGCGCGCTTCGAACTCCTCCCAGGTCAGGGGGCGGTTGTCCATCGCGGACGGCAGGCGGAAGCCGAACTCCACGAGGTTGCGTTTGCGGGACATGTCGCCCTCGAACATGCCGCCGATCTGCGGCACCGTCACGTGGGACTCGTCGATGATGGTGAGGAAGTCCTCCGGGAAGTAGTCGATGAGCGTCGCCGGCGCCGTGCCGGGGCCGCGTCCGTCGATGTGCCGGGAATAGTTCTCGATGCCGGAACAGAAGCCGACCTGTTCGATCATCTCGAGGTCGTACTCGGTGCGCATGCGCAGGCGCTGCGCCTCGAGGAGCTTGCCGCGGTTCTCCAGATCAGCGAGACGCTCGGCCAGCTCCTCCTTGATCGCCTCGACGGCCTTCTCCATCCGCTCGGGACCGGCGACGTAGTGCGTGGCCGGGAAGATGCGGATCTCGTCGACCTGCCGGATGACGTCGCCGGTGAGGGGATGGATGTAGTAGAGGGCATCAATCTCGTCGCCGAAGAACTCGACGCGCACCGCCAGTTCCTCGTAGGCCGGGATGATGTCCACGACATCACCCTTGACGCGGAAGGTGCCGCGCTGGAAGGCGATGTCGTTGCGGTCGTACTGGATGTCCACGAGCAGGCGGAGGAACCGGTCGCGCTCGACCTCCTCCCCCACCGCCAGGACAACGGAGCGGTCGAGGTAGGACTGCGGCGTACCGAGGCCGTAGATACAGGAGACGGAGGAGACGACCACGACATCACGACGGCTCAGCAGGGAGGATGTCGCGGAGTGACGCAGACGCTCCACATCCTCGTTGATCGACGAGTCCTTCTCGATGTAGGTGTCCGTCTGCGCGATGTACGCCTCCGGCTGGTAGTAGTCGTAGTAACTGACGAAGTACTCGACCGCGTTGTTCGGCAGCAGCTGCCGCAGCTCATTCGCCAGCTGGGCCGCCAACGTCTTGTTCGGCGCCATGACCAGGGTGGGGCGCTGCTGCTTCTCGATCAGCCACGCCGCCGTCGCCGACTTACCGGTACCGGTCGCACCGAGCAGCACGACGTCACGCTCCCCCCTGTTGAGCCGCTCGTCCAGCTCCTTGATCGCGGCCGGCTGATCACCCGCCGGCTCGTAATCGGAGATGACCTCGAAGTGGCCGTCGGTGCGCTCGATCTCGCCGACCGGGCGGTGCTCAGAGTGCGAGAGGACCGGTTGTTCTGCTGCAAACGCCATGTATTCAGGGTACGCCGTTGCGGAGCTGCTTATCGACGCCCACCCGACGCCCTCACCACGGCCAGGCCCGCCGCCACACACAGGTCCGTCACCTCTTCCAGGTCCACCCCCTCCTTCAGCTCCTCGAATCCGGCCTGGAGCACCGCCTGAACATAGTTGGCGGACCGGGGTCCCCGCACGGGGTCCAGCTCCGAGCACAGATCGATGAGCATGTCGCGCAGGCGGATGTGAGTGTCACCGATGTCTGTGAGCGATTCCGGGGGCAGGTCGTGGGCGACCCGGGTGAGCAGGGAGTGGTCGTAGATGGCCGCCTGCCGCAGATTGGCCCGGAGGTAGGCCGAGAGCCTGTCTTCGGCGCCATCGTTCTCAGCCACCGCCTCCTCGACAGCATCCACCCATGAGGGCAGGTGGCGTTGAATCACAAGGCCCCGCAGGTCATCGATGGAGTCGATGTAGCGGTAGAGCGAGTTGCGGGCGACACCGACACGCTGCGCCACCGCTCCGGCAGTGAGCGTGTCGGAGTCAGCGAGGAGGGCCTCGGCGGCGTCGACAAGTTGGGTGATCATCTGCTCGCGGCGTGTGGTCATGATCCCATTCTATCCCCTTGCGACAGGGTGTCTCGAAGGGTTGAATGAAGAGTAGAGACACCCTGTCTCACTCCGTCAACCGGGAGAACAGCATGTCCACCACACCCACCCGCCGCGACTGGATGAGCCTCGGCGTTCTGGCCACCGCGCTGGCGATGATCGTGCTCGACGGCACCATCGTCGGCGTCGCCCTCCCCACCATCATCGGCGACCTCAATCTCGGACTGGCCGGGGCACAGTGGGTCAACGCCCTCTACGCCGTTGTCTTCGCCGCGCTGCTCCTGCCCGTCGGACAGGCCGGTGACCGCTTCGGACGCCGTCGCTTCCTCATCGCGGGCATCATCACCTTCCTCGTGGCCTCCGCGCTCGGCGGCCTGGCCTCCCACGGCAGCGTCCTGCTTCTCGCCCGCGCCCTCCAGGGTGTCGGTGGCGCGATGGTACTGCCCTCCACCCTGGCCACCGTCAACGCCACCTTCACAGGACCGGCTCGCGCCGCCGCCTTCGGAATCTGGGGCGCGGTCATGGCGGGTGCCGCCGCACTCGGCCCCCTGATGGGCGGCCTCCTGGTCACCGTCGCCAGCTGGCACTGGGTGTTCTGGGTCAACCTGCCGCTCGGAACGCTCATCCTCATCGGCGTGTTCAAGGTGGTCACCGAGACCCGCTCGAAGGAATCCCTCGGATCCGACCCGCTCGGGGCGGTACTCTCCGCACTGGGTGCCGGCCTGCTTGTCTTCGCACTCATCGAAGGTGGCACCCTCGGCTGGTGGAGGCCCCTCAGCGATGTCGTGTGGGGGGATTTCACCTGGCCCAGCAGCCGTCCGATCTCTCTGGTCCCGGTCACTGCAGGCCTCGGCCTCATCCTCACGGCGGCATTCCTGGCGTGGCAGCTGCGCCGCCTCCAGCGTCAGGAGGGTGTCATCCTCGATCTGCGACTCTTCCGTATCGACAGCTTCAGCCGCGGCAACATCGTCGCCATGACGGTCGCTGCCGGGGAATTCTCACTGGTGTTCATCCTGCCGCTCTACCTGATGAGCGCGCTCGGGCTCACGGTCATGCAGGCCGGCCTCCCGCCCGCCATATCGCCGCCCGATTCTCACCCATGACGGTGGTCCGTGGCGGCCTGGTGCTGGAGATCATCGGCGTGGCCGGTGCCTCACTGGCGGCCCGCCACGACTCCCCCGCGTGGGTCATGGCCCTGACGCTCGGCGTCTACGGTCTCGGTCTCGGACTCGCAGCAGCGCAGCTGACCTCCACGATCCTCGCCGACATCCCGGCGTCGGCCTCGGGGCAGGGCTCGGCCACGCAATCGACGGCCCGCCAGCTGGGCTCGGCGCTGGGTACCGCCGGAGCCGGCGCAGTGCTCTCGCTCACCCTGCCGGCGGCACTCACCGCGCGCGTCGATGAGCAGTTCTACGGCCCGCTCATTGACGCGACCCTCGCCTCTGCCGGCACCAACCTGCCGGACATCCGGGCGACGGCCGGCGAGGAGGTCGCCCGGGCCTTCATCGACGGCTTCTCCGAGGCCACATCCTGGGTCATGGTCGCTTCCGCCGCGGCGCTGGGACTGGCCCTCGCACTCACGCTACGGATGCGGGCGTCGGAATCGGCTAGAACTTCGACAGGTCACTGACCAGGTGCTGCTGCATCTCGTGACCCACGGCGGCCATGCCGAACTCGGTGGCCACCGAGGAACGCAGTGCGTTGAAGACGTAGGTGCGGGTGGTGGCGTCGACGGTCTTGGCGGTGGCGGAGTTGGCCACCACAGACTCGCCGAAGTGAAGGCGGAGGGTGCCGTCGTCGAGTTCCTCAGCGGTGCCTTCGAGGAGTTCGGTCTGGCCGGTGGGCTGGGCGATGACGAACTCGACCCGCCCTTCACCGACAGGGCGGAGGTATCCGACCTCGGTGTGCATGGGGGCGCCGTTGGGGCTGGCGGTCTTCTGCTCGTAGCGCAGGAAGGGCTTGCCCGGGATGGCTTCGAAGGTGATGGTCTCGGTGTAGTCGAAGTCATCGATGGTCGGAAAATGACCACGGCCGATGCCGTTCCAGCTGCCGATGAGGGATTCGAGGGGCTGCACAAGCGGGTGAAGGTTCATGGTCACGATCTTAGGCGACTTACTGACCGTCCGTTCAGCAAAAGCTACACGAGCTGGACGTGCGACTTCGCCTTCCACTCGAGCAGCTTCTCCTGCCCGCTCTCGGCCCACAGTTCGGCGAGTTCCGAGACGGCACCGTCGGAGATCACGGCCTCGAGGCACTGGCGGAGGCGCTCGCGGGCCGCGGGGGTACGCAGGGACTCCAGGTGGGAGTCGTCGATCCCCTCCGGCACCTCGCCGGCGGCCAGATGGGCGAGCGCGATGATCATCGCGCCCTGATCAGCCTCGATGTAGCGGTTGCTGACGTCGGGCAGCACCTCATCGAAGTAGATGTGCCCATCGCGGATGTCGTCGAGAAGCTCGGCGGCATCATCGTTGTCGTACGGTCCGGTGTTCCAGGTTCCCATGGGCAACCACTCTAGTCGCCATTCTTCCCGACGTCCCCTGCCCGCTCTGGACCTGGCGGGGTACAGTGGCCCGGCTCCTGGTCTAGAGCAGCCGGATCCGGTCGGCGAGGACCTGGACCTGTGCCTCCAGGTCCTCGCGGGGGCCGTTGTTGTCGATGACCACATCGGCCACCTCCAGCCGCGCCGCGTCGGTGGCCTGCGCGGCGATCCGCCGGCGCACGTCGGACTCCTCGAGACCGCGGTTGGCCACCAGCCGCTCGACCCGGGTGTCCACGTCGACGTGGACCACGACGACGAGATCCATGTCCTTGTGCTGGCCCTTCTCCACGAGCAGGGGCATGTCGTAGATGACGGCCTGCTCGCCGGCCTCCCGGGCTGCGGCGAAGAGCTCGTCGCGACGCGCCATGATCCGCGGATGGGTGATGGAGTTGAGCAGCTGCGTACCGGCCTCGTCCGCGAAGGCGCGGCGGGCCAGTTCAGGGCGGTCGAGGGTGCCATCCCGTCGGATGATGTCGGCCCCGAAGGCCTCTGCCAGTTCGTCGAGTGTGGGCTGGCCGGGTTCGACGACGTCGCGGGCAATCTGGTCGGCGTCGACGACGGGCAGGCCGTGGGAACGCAGAAGATCGGCAACGGAGGTCTTTCCGCTGCCGATCCCGCCGGTGAGTCCGATGATCTTCATGGCCCCGATACTAGGCCTGTTCCTCCTTCGGGGTCACGGTGATGACCGCTTCGCCCTGTCCAGCACCCGGGTGGCCCTCGACGGAGCCGAATTTACGGGTGTTGGAGACGAGCACCGGGGTGATGGCCGGGTATCCGGCCGCGGCGATCTTCTCACGGTCGAAGCGGATGAGCGGCGTACCGGCCTTCACCTCCTGCTTCTTCTCGACGAGCACCTCGAAGCCCTCGCCACCCATCTGCACGGTGTCGATTCCGACGTGGATGAGCAGGTCAATGCCACCCTCCAGGCGCAGGCCGACCGCGTGGCCGGACTTCTGGACGGTGAGCACCCGGGCGTCCGCCGGGGCGAACACGGTGTCACCGGAGGGTTCGATGGCCACGCCGTCGCCCAGGGCTCCACCCGCGAAGGCCGGGTCCGGAACCTCGGAGAGCGCCACCACACGGCCCTCGAGCGGGGCGGTGATCTCGGTGACCTCGGTACGGGTCAGGGTCGCGACCGCTGCCGCCGGGGCGGCGGCGGGGACAGCGGCCGGGGCGGTGGCGTCGATACGCTCCTCCTCGGCCCGGGAAGCGGCGGCGCGCTCCGCCTCGATCTGCGCCAGCGCCTCGGCCTTCTCCTCCTTACCGCGGTAGTCGAAGAAGATGACCAGGAACATGGAGGTGAAGAACGCTGCGGCGATACCGATGACGTAACCGAGCCACGGGTCCATCGCCGGGATGGTGAGCAGGGAGGTGAACACGAAGGCGTAGGCCTTGATGTTGAAGATGCCCATCACCACACCGCCGACGAAACAGCCCGGCAGGAGACGCATGTAGGTCTTCTTGAAGCGCAGGAGCACACCGTAGAGGCTCGGCTCCGAGATGCCGCCCAGCAGGCCGGCCATCATGCCACCGAGGGAGACCTGGCGCATGGCCTTGTTGTGCTCCTTGACGGAGATGATCATGACGCCGGTGACCACACCGAAGCAGGCGAAGTTCCACGCGCCCATGGGCCCCTGGATGAAGTCGTATCCCAGCGAGTTGATGTTCTGGATCATGATGGCGTTGAGCGGCCAGTGCAGACCCAGCGGCACGAGGAACGGGTAGAGCAACGGGATGAGAATAGAGAGAATGAACGGCGAGAAGTCGTTCACGGTCTCCAGCAGGTTGGAGATTCCGTTACCCACACCGATGCCGAAGGGGCCGAGCAGGAAGGCCGTGGCCGGGATCATGATGAGCAGGGAGAAGAACGGCACGAAGACCATGTGTACAGCGGAAGGGATAACCTTCTTCAGCAGCTTCTCCACCCAGAACAGGCCGACCGCGGCGATGAGCGGCGGGAAGACCTGGCCGGCGTAATCGTTGAGGACCATCGGGATACCGAACACCCTCACGGTGTCACCCGCAACACCCATGGCAAGGAACTCCGGGGTGAGCAGCGCAGCGGGGATGGCCGCGCCGACCCACTCGTTGGCGCCGAGCTTCCGGGCGGCGGTGGCGCCGACCATGATCGGCAGGAAGTAGAAGACGGAGCGCCACATGGCGTGCATGAACACGTAGGTGTCGGGCTGCTCCTCCATCGGTGCGCGGAAGTCCTGCAGCCCGAAGGTGTCCGCCAGGACGAGGAGGGTGATGATGAGCGAGGCACCCAGCAGGGCCCAGAGAATCGGCCGGAAGGTATCGGACAGGAACTCAAATGCGTAGTCGATCCAGGAGTACTTGCCACGCACTCCCCCGTAGTCTTTGCCTGTCGACGCCGCCTGCTCCCCGGCGCCGGGCACGCCCGGTTCCTTGATCATGGACTGGTAGTACTCGGCGACTCCGCCGCCCATGATCACCTGGAGGCCGTTGGCCCCCTGCTTGACGACGCCGAGCACCGCCGGGTCGGATTCAAGGGCCTCCTGGTTGACCAGTGACTGGTCATGGAGCTGCATTCGGAGTCGGGTTGCGCAGTGGGTCAGCGAGGTGATGTTCTCCGCCCCGCCGATCTCCTGAATGATGTGCTGCGCCGTTGTCGTGGTCGTGGACGCCATGGACGCGATCCTTTCGGCATAGTTCAGAGCTACTCAGCTGCCGCCGGCTCCGTCGCAGTCCCATGTTCATCTGATGTCATGACCGCTTATGCGGGTTCATGCCCGGATTGTGCCGGAGTGTTGGCATTACGCCCATCATAGGCAGGAAAAGCAGAACACCACAAGAGGCCCGGTATTGTGTGCCACGTCACCAATTTCCGCACTATGTCCGAACGTGAAAAACCCCGCCTCCCAGCAGGGAGACGGGGTCATTCAGGGGGACGGACTAGTTGCCGGCCAGCTTCTCGCGCAGAGCAGCGAGCTGCTCGTCGGAAGCCAGGGAACCACCGTGATCCTCAACGGACTCGGAGGATGCCGGAGCTGCATCCTCAGACTCGGAGGAGTAGTTGGTGGCAGCCTGCTCGGCGGCCTCGGCGGCAGCGACACGGTGACGCTCGATCTGAGCGGTGTGCAGCTGGTGGCGACGATCCGCCTCGGCGTAGCGGGCCTCCCAGGCCTGACGCTGCTCGTCGAAGCCCTCAAGCCACTCGTTGGTCTCCGGGTCGAAGCCCTCCGGGAAGATGTAGTTGCCCTGCTCGTCGTAAGAGTCGGCCATGCCGTACTTGGACGGGTCGAACTCCTCGGTGTAGTCCTCGTCAGCCTGCTTGAGGGACAGGGAGATACGACGACGCTCGAGGTCGATGTCGATGACCTTGACCATGGCCTCCTGGCCGACGGTGA